>PJUB01000021.1_pt1 | contig 268168 bp, 249 predicted proteins | sample 1512141 | NCBI WGS metagenome assembly PJUB01 (sample SAMN08177677, study PRJNA422409) | Soil metagenome, whole genome shotgun sequencing project. | isolation source: Soil enriched on filter paper: alkali lignin treatment | place: USA: Madison | collected 2015-01-15
CATCGAGATGTTCTATAACCCAAAACGTCGACACAGCAGTGCTATGCAGCTGTCTCCAGTAGAGTATGAGAAACGCTATTTCCTGAGCTTGGAGAGTGTCTAGGAAACCAGGGGCGATTCATTTCTTTGGGCGGTTGGCGACAAATGCTAAAAAAATTCTCCAAATCTTCAGGGTCTAGGGCTGAAGGTGAAAGGCGGCGTATAAAAAAGCACCAGATCAGCAATTTTTCCAATATTGACGCGAATTCTTTTATGCGCTGATTTGCGTAGGTGTAGCGCTTAAGCGCGATCAGGGCGCGAACGCTGGCATAAGCCTCAGGGGCCTGTATGGAGCTATCCAGGTTCGACAGCGTGTGACGAATTAATGCGCTTTCGTCAGCACTCGATGATGGTGCATCTGATTCGGGATCCCAAGAATTACCAAACAGCGGAATCAAATTCATAGCCTTTCGAGAGAGGTCACCACGAGTGGAGACAAGGCTAATCCAAGAAAGCGTGCTGTCAATTTTGGTAGAAAAAAGCGGTTTTTTTGCCAATCAATTAACGAAAGAAAAAGGCTCAAAAAGGGCCGGTTAAATTTCGCAGAGATCTAGCGCTTGGGATCGGAGGTACACTGTAGGCCGCGGAAGTCGGGGGTGGCTGGCGCTGGGGGATGGGCCGATTAATTTTCAACGCTTACAAGTAAAGATTACCGACGACTACGCGTACGAACATCTCTGACAGAGCACATAATTTAACATAATATGCATTATGAGACACCTTGGATAGAGCTACCAGGGCAAGAAGTGGACAGATTTGAAGCCAGGCTCACGAAGGTTCAGGCTCATTTCCCGCTTTGGACTGGAAATCGGCCGGCGTCATCCCATGGCACACGATGAACACATCGCGGCAGCCTTGCTCGCGGTACCACATCACAACGCGCTCAATCATCTGACCCAAAATGTAGATCAGCATGTCGTCATAACCGCCTGGCGAGCTTGCTTCGTACGGATAGCGAGCGTTTGTGAAGACGTTACGATAACGCTCGATCCATTCTTCCTCCTGGTCGAATAGAAGTCGCGACCGGACATCTGCAGGCACTGCGTAAAAAAGCGTGAGTAGATCGTGCTTATCTAGCTTCGGCGCAGCACGACCAGAACGCTTAAGTTCAAGGTGAGCTGCCTTGATCATGCTTGCGTCCAGATCGTAAGTCTCATGAATCTTGCCGTGGTTCCCGTTTGGACGGGCAACGAAGCTTTTAAGCAGGATTTCCATGCCAATTGCCGCATTTAGTTGGGAATTGCCATCATGTCGTGACCAGTAAGTAGGTGCTTTGCAGCCTCGCAATAGCGGTACGCGCTCTCAACCATCCAGGGTGTCAGATGCGGTTGCATCGAGATTCTCCAAAGAGCAGCGGTCCAGGAATTGAGCTTTCCCTGGTTCAGCGGATGAGCTACCCTGCCCTTATAATATTCGACCAAGGAATAACTAAACTAAATATTCATTTAGTTTAGTTATATGCGTGGCTTGTCAAGAAAGTAACCTTCCCAGATATTGCAAGCCCCCTACGCCGGTAATGAAGCTACCTTCAACTCCTACCGCACGCATGTCGAGCGTTTGCTGCTTGGGTCGCTGCTGGTGGCTGAAAAACCACTGCTGGCCCTGCGGCGCAGCGATGCCGAAGCCGAAGCCTTTGGTGAAGTCACGATTCCTGCGAATCGACGGCCGGCTGAAAAGCCGCGACGACATTTACGAGGTCCATCCCGCCTGGCGCCCATTCAGCCAGACCGCGCCTAAGCGTGAGGCGAATCCATTCCGCGCAATCAAACAAAAAGGCGCCTATAAGCAGCCCAACACCCAAGAAGTGGCCGGCCGCGCCCTCGCCCACCTGCAATGGGACTATCTGATCGAGGCGACGGAAGCGTTGGCCGAGGAAGATCTGGTGCCCGGTCGTCGGATTGTCGACAGTGGCGAGGTTCAGACATGACGGTAAAGGGGCAAGCCCTTCGGTCAAACGTCAAGAGCACCGCTGTGCAAGGCATTCAGCATGCGCGGGGCGTCAGCGCCTCCCTCGTCCAGCAGGCATAGCGGAATTCCGTTCAAGGTGGGTTGCGAATCGGCCAGCCCCTCGCCTATCAAGGCCAGCGGGCACGCAATTTCCATCTGCAACGACCGCAAGCGCTTCGCCAAGGTTGGGCTCACCGGTGCGTTGACTTTTATCACCAGTGCCGCAGGCTGCATGGCCGCACACACGATGGGGAGCTCTTCAAGTGGCTGTCCGCAACCGAGCACGTCGATTCGCTGTTGCTCGCTGCTCAAGAGTAGCCCGGCGCACAACACACTGAGTTCGGCTTGCCCCTCGCTACCGGCTAGCAAAACCTGCGGCGCATCGACCTGGTTCACCTGCAGACGCAACAGCAAGCGGGCGCGCAGGAACGTGTCGAGAAACAACCACTGGCTACGCTGGCCTGGCGCTTTGCCTGAAGCCAGGTCATGCCAAACCGGCATCAGCACTTCACGCAGCACGGTGGCCTTCGGCAAGAGAGTGAACAACTGACCATGGATCCCCTCCAGTGCCGGCCCATCGAATGCCTTGGTTGCGCGCACCACGGCCGCGCGCCAGTCGTCAAAGGCCGAATGCTGCTGCGCAGACGCCTCAGGCTGCGCCGCGAGCAGATCGCCGACCTTGCTGACGGACAGGCCGTTTGCCGTCCAGCGCAAGATGTCGCGTATGCGCTGGACATCCCCCACCGTGTACAGGCGATGGCCGCCCTCGGTGCGCTGTGGACGTAGCAATCCATGGCGCCGCTCCCAGGCACGTAGGGTCACCGGGTTGATGCCGGTCATGCTGACGACATCGCGCATAGGTAGCAAATTGGGTGGGGTGGCGTCAGTCATAACGAGGGAATATCCGAGTGGTGAACCATTCTAAACCCATATGCACCTTCTGCGGCGAGCCTCCTTGGTTCATCATGCAACAAACGGCGCCGAAACCTTCTGCACAGAAGCTACGCTGCGCATATCGCATACGAACCGCTGTAGGTGGGCCCCTATGATCAACGCGAAACTCCTGCAACTGATGGTCGAGCATTCGAACGATGGTATCGTCGTCGCCGAGCAGGAAGGTAATGACAGTATCCTTATCTACGTCAACCCCGCCTTCGAGCGCCTGACCGGCTATTGCGCCGACGATATCCTCTATCAGGACTGCCGTTTTCTTCAGGGCGAGGCTCATGACCAGGAGGGCCTGGCAACCATCCGCGATGCGATCCGCAAAGGCCGCCCCTGCCGCCAGGTGCTGCGTAACTACCGCAAGGACGGGAGCCTGTTCTGGAATGAGTTGTCCATCACGCCTGTTAACAACGAAGCGGACCAGCTGACGTACTACATTGGTATTCAGCGCGACGTCACAGCGCAGATATGCGCCGAGGAGAAAGTACGCGAGCTTGAGGCTGAAGTGGCTGAATTGCGCTGGCAACTGGGACAGATCGAGCAATGACAAAAATCTATACAAAGTCGTCTTACTGTATAGATTAATGCTTGGTTTTCAGCTATACCTGTACAACAAACAGATTTTGTACAGGATTGCCTGGAGCCCAGTATGTCAACGTACCTACAGCAATTCGTCGAGCGCTTCACCAGCCTCGATGGGGCTAACCTCGACACGCTGGAAAAACTGTACTGCGAAGATGTCACCTTTCGCGACCCTCTGCATCACATACAAGGGCTGCCTGCCCTGCGCGCCTATTTCGAGCAGTTGTACGCCAACGCCAGGGATATCCGCTATTCCATCACCAGCGCCGACGAGGTAAGGCCCGGTCAAGGCTACCTGCGCTGGACGCTGCAGTTTTGCCACCCACGCTTGGCCCGCGGTCAGCCGATCACGTTGCAAGGGTGTAGTTGCTTGCATTGGCGCGACCGCGTGCATTTTCATCAGGACTATTTCGACGCCGGTGCCCTGCTTTATGAACACCTCCCCCTCATGGGCGGTGCAATCCGCTGGCTCAAAGGCAGGCTGGCATGAGCCGCTGCTGGTTGACCGGCGCAAGCAGCGGTATCGGTGCCGCACTCGCACACATCCTCCTGGAGCAAGGCCACCAGGTTGCCTTGGGCGGGCGCCACGCCGATCGACTTGCTCCTCTGGCCCAAAAGTTTCCCGGGCAGGTAATACTGGTCATTGGCGATCTTGACAAGCCTGAGCAGGTCGCCGGGATCGCCGCACAGATCGAGAAGGCCTGGGGAGGACTGGACATGGCCATTCTCAATGCCGGCACCTGCGAATACCTGGAGCCTGGGCATTTCGATCCAGCGTTGGTCGAGCGTGTAATGCGCACAAACCTGCTGGGTGTCAGCTACTGCCTGGCGGCCGCACTGCCCTTGCTTCGCGCCGGCCAGCGCCCTCACCTGGTGGTGATGGGCAGCTCTGTGACCTGGCTGGCCCTGCCCCGCGCCGGCGCCTACGGCGCGTCCAAAGCCGCAGTGCGCTATCTGGTGGAGTCACAGCGAATAGACCTTGCTCACGAGGGCATCGCAGTCACCCTTGTCAGCCCTGGCTTCGTCGACACGCCACTGACCCGTCGCAACGATTTCCCCATGCCGCAGCTGTGGACGGCGCAGCGCGCAGCGCGGTATATCGCCACGCGCCTGCCCCGGCGCCCCCTGGAAATCAACTTTCCCGGCCTTTTCACCTTGGTGTTGCGCTTGTTAGGGGTGCTACCCGCGCGCCTACGTTTGGCACTTGGCCAACGACTCGCCCGTCATGAACAGGAATGATGATCCATGCGTATCGCAATCATCGGCAGTGGCATCGCGGGGCTGACCTGCGCCCATCTGCTGTCACGCAAGCATGAAGTAACGGTTTTCGAAGCCGAGCAATGGATCGGAGGGCACACGCACACCCTCGATGTTGTCTGGCAGGGCCAGCGCTATGCAATAGATACCGGCTTCATCGTTTTCAACGACTGGACCTACCCCAACTTCATACGCTTGCTCGACCAGCTCAAGGTCACCTCGCAGCCGACTGAAATGAGTTTTTCCGTGCATGATCCGGTCATTGGCTTGGAATACAACGGTCACGATCTGAACACACTGTTTGCCCAACGCCGTAACCTGGTGTCGCCAGGTTTCTGGGGCATGATCCGTGATATTCTGCGCTTCAACCGCCAGGCGCTGGCCGACCTGGACAATCGGCGAATCGATAAAGACACCACCCTGGGCGCCTACCTTCAGACACAGCGCTACGGGCAGCGTTTCATCGACCACTACATCGTGCCGATGGGGTCTGCGATCTGGTCGATGTCCCGCGCCGATATGCTCCATTTCCCCCTTGAGTTCTTCGTCCGTTTCTGTCGAAACCACGGCTTGCTGTCGGTCAACCAGCGTCCACAGTGGCGGGTGGTTCAAGGCGGTTCACGCAGCTATATCGCGCCGCTGTGCAGACCGTTTGCTGAACACATACGCCTCAAATGCAAGGTATCCCGGGTCAGCCGCGATGACGGAGGCGTGAATCTGGTGAGCGCGGCCGGCCCCGAACGCTTCGACAATGTGGTGTTCGCTTGCCACAGCGACCAGGCTCTGGCGCTATTGGAAACCCCAACCATGCAGGAGCGCGCTGTACTCGGCGCCATCGGCTACGCCAGCAACGATGTGGTGCTGCACACCGATACCCGCCTGCTGCCACGCCGAAAGAGCGCCTGGGCCAGCTGGAACTACCGCCTGGGCGGCCCCGAGCAGGCTCCCGCCGCGCTGACCTACAACATGAACATCCTGCAAGGAATCCAGGCACCGACAACCTTCTGCGTGAGCCTCAACCAGACCGCACTGATAGACCCGGCGCAGGTGATCGCGCGCTTTCAGTATGCCCATCCGCAGTACAGCATCGCCGCGTCCGCCGCACAGGCGTGCCAGGCACAACTGCAGGGCCAGCTTCACAGCTACTTCTGTGGCGCCTACTGGGGCAACGGCTTTCACGAGGACGGGGTGGTCAGCGCCCTGAAGGTGGCTGCACATTTCGGAGAGCAATTGTGAACAGCAGCCTTTGCCTGGGCTGGATCAGCCACCGCAGGCTGAAACCGCACCTGCATGCTTTCCGCTACCGGATCGGCATGTTCTACCTGGACTTGGACGAACAAGCCTGGTTAATGGGCCTGTCACGCTGGCTTGGGCGCTGGCGTATGGCGCCGCTGTGCTGGCGCGAGACCGACTACCTGCCAGCTCAGACCCGCCACGGCGTAACCCTGGCGCAGGCCGCACGCTTGCTGGTGTGTCAGGCCACTGGTCACATGCCCAATGGCCCGGTACGGCTGCTGACGCAACTGCGTTGCTGGGGGCTGTCGTTCAACCCGGTGAGCTTCTATTTCTGCCACGACCGCGACGACTACCTGACGGCAATCCTGATGGAGGTGCGCAACACCCCGTGGCGCGAGCGTTTTCATTACGTACTACCGGTGCAGGAAAACCTTGCCAAACCGTTCACCGTGGCCAAGGCCTTCCATGTTTCGCCGTTCATGCCACGGGACATGGACTATCACCTGCGCTTTTTCCTGAGCGCAGACCATGTACGCATACACATGCAGAACTGGCAGGACGGCCACAAGGTGTTCGAGGCCGACCTCGCCCTGCACCGTCAGCCACTGGATGCAACCGCGCTGCGCGGGTATGTCATGACCTTCCCATGGATGAGCCTGCGCACTGTCTCGGCCATCTACTGGCAAGCGCTACGCCTGTTACTCAAACTCACCCCCGTGCATGACCACACCACCAGCCAGAATGACCTGGCGCTGGGCCAACCTTGCGAGGACCCTGATGATGTCGAATCCCACACTGAGCGTTAGCAAGTTCGCAGGCCTTGCACCCTTGCTTGGCGGGCTGGCACGAGGCGCGGTGCTCGCCCAGCTGCGCAAGCTGCGCCACGGCCATCTGCGTCTGCTCAGCCACGGGCAGCAGTGGAGTTTCGGTGATGTCGACAGCCCGTTGCAGGCCGAGGTGGAGATCCTCGATGACGCCTCCTGGAGCCTGATCGTCGGCAATGGCTCGATCGGTGCTGGCGAGGCCTACATCCACGGATATTGGCGAAGCCCCGACCTGGCGCTGGTGACCCGCCTGTTCGTCGCCAACCTTGAAGTGCTCGACGCGCTGGAGGGGGGGCTGGCCCGTTTCGGTCGCCCTGCCCTGCGACTTCTGCACCGGTTCAACCGCAATAACAAACGCGGTGCACGGCGCAATATTCTGGCGCATTACGATCTGGGGAATGCTCTGTTCGAGCGGCTGCTGGACCCCACCATGATGTATTCGGCGGCCCAATTCGAACATCCCGGGCAAACACTGGAGCAAGCCCAGTTGTACAAGCTGGAGCGCATCTGCCAGAAGCTTGAACTGCACCCTGACGATCACCTGCTGGAAATTGGCAGCGGCTGGGGCAGCCTGGCGATCCACGCAGCCACCCGATACGGCTGCAGGGTCACCACCACGACGATCTCCGAGGCGCAGTACAGCCATACCCTGGCGCGCGTTCAGGCCCTCGGGCTGGAGCAGCGCGTCCAGGTACTTCGCGAAGACTATCGCGACCTTCAAGGCACCTTCGACAAACTGGTTTCGATCGAAATGATCGAAGCAGTCGGCCATCGTTACCTGCCCGTGTATTTCCGCCAGTGTGCCTCGCTACTCAAGCCCGACGGCCTGATGCTGCTGCAGGCGATCACCATCCGCGACCAGCGCTACGCCCAGGCGCGGAGCTCGGTCGACTTCATCCAGCGCTACATTTTCCCCGGTGGCGCCCTGCCTTCGCTGAGCGTATTGCTCGACACCGCCAGCCGGCATACCGCACTCAACCTCGTGCACATGGAAGACTTCGGCCGGGACTATGCCCGCACCCTGCAGCACTGGCGTGAAAACCTGCGCCAGGCGCGCACAGCACTGACGGACCTGGGCTACGACGACATGTTCCAGCGCCTGTGGGAGTTTTACCTGTGTTACTGCCAGGGCGGTTTCGAGGAGCGCACCATCGGCGTTGCGCACCTGCTGTGGGCAGCGCCACTGGCACGGCGCGCCCCATTACCTTACGGTGCCTGATGCCCGGGCGGTGGCTGGTCGCCAATGCCCTCTGGTTACAGGCTGGCTGGTGGATCTGCGTGCTGGGCGCAGAGCGCCCTTGGCTACTGCTGCTGGTGATTGTAGGTGTGGTGGTGCACCTGCGCCTGTGTCCGGATGTTAACGCCGAGGTCAAGGCGCTGTTGCGCGTCACCTTGGCCGGGTGTGTGCTCGATAGTTCGCTGGGGGCACTGGGCATGTTCGGTTTCGACGCCTGGCCGCTGCCCCTGTGGCTGGCGCTGCTGTGGGTGGTGCTGGCCAGCGGCATGCGCCACAGCCTGGCATGGGCCGGCAGGCACTGGCAGCTCGGTGCGCTGCTTGGCGCAGTGGGTGGCCCCTTAGCCTATGTAGGCGGCGCGAGGTTTGCGGATGTCGCCCTGCCGCTTGGCGCGCTGCAAACCGGCCTGCTACTGATGCCGATTTGGGCCTTGGCCCTGCCACTGCTCGCGCGCCTCGCGGCGCGGCGCTGACCGGCGGCATCGCTCGGAGCAATAGCGCACCTGCTCCCAACAGCGGGCCCAGCGCTTCCGCCAGTTGAACGGCCGACCACACACCACGCAGACCTTGCTGGGCAAAAGGCTCTTTTTCATAACGCCTGCTGCGCATCAAGCTGCGCCAACAGTGCCTGGCCACGCTGCCACACGGCGTCGCGGCGGCTAGCCGTCATGCCATCAAGGCTGCGATAGACCAGAGCTAAACGCGGGTTCGTCGATAGCAGGGGGCGATGGCGGATGAGAAAATGCCAGTACAGGGCATTGAACGGGCAGCCATCGTCCTCGATCACATGATCGACCTTGTAACTGCAAGCCTTGCAATGATCGGACATGCGCTGGATGTAACGACCACTAGCGCAGTATGGCTTGGACCCCAGGTAGCCGCCGTCGGCGTGCATCACCATGCCAAGCGTGTTCGGCAGCTCGACCCAGTCGAAGGCATCCATATAGACCGCCAGGTACCATTCGCAAATCGCGGTGGGCACGATTCCGGCCAGCAAGGCGAAGTTGCCGGTCACCATCAGCCGCTGGATATGGTGCGCGTAGCCCAACCGCAGGGTCTGCCCGATGGCTTGCTCCATGCAGCGCATGCGGGTGCGCCCGGTCCAATAGAATTCAGGTAACGCTCGGTCGTTGCCTAGGTGATTGAGCCCGGCATACTCCGGCATGCGCAGCCAGTAGATGCCGCGCACATACTCTCGCCAGCCGATCAACTGGCGAATGAAGCCTTCAGCTGCATTAAGCGGTACCCGCCCCTCTCGCCAGGCCTTGTCGACCTCCTCACACAAACCTCTGACATCCAGAAGCCCGATATTGAGCGCCGCACTGATGCGCGCATGGAACAGGTACGGCTCGCCTTCGGCCATCGCGTCCTGGTAGTCGCCAAAAGCCGCCAGGCCAAAATCCAGAAAATGCTGCCACAGCTGCTGTGCCTCGGCATGGGTCACAGGGTAGTCGAAGCCGTCGATGTCCCCGTAGTGGTCGCTGAAGCGCCGACGTACCAGGGCGACCACCGCTGCCGTGATCCCGTCCTGCGCGAAATGCGCAGCGAACGGCCCACGCAAGTGGCGAGGTAATGACTTACGGTTATCACCATCAAAATTCCAGGCCCCGCCTGCCGGACTGCCGTCGGGCTCCAAAAGCAGGCCGGTTCGTTTGCGCATGCCACGGTAGAAGTGCTCCATACGCAGCTGGCTACGCTCATGGGCCCAGCGCGCGAAGGCTTCGCGAGAGCACAGAAAACGCGTGTCGCGATGCCACACGAGGGGCAATGCGGTATCCCGCAAAGCCTGCTCCAGGCGCCACTCTCCGCACTCGGTCAGGTGAATGTGCGTGGCGCCCAGGGCGTGTTGCCAGCGATGCACTTCGCCAACGATGCTGCCGCTGTTGCCGTCAGCATCGAGCTCGACATAATGCACCTGCCAACCCCGCTCACGCAGGGCCTGGGCAAAGTGCCGCATGGCGCTGAAGATGAGAACGATCTTGAGCGGATGATGCGGCACGTAGCGGGCCTCACCCTCCACTTCCGCCATCAGAACAGCATCGCGGGCGGGGTCAAGGGCAGCCAGGCTCGCCAGGTCGAACGACAGTTGGTCACCCAGTACAAGGCCAAGGCGCATCGTTCAGGCTACCACTGACTAGTGAGCGTTACAGGCACGCGCAGCGGCGCAACGGGGCCGTCACGTTGCCCGCACATCTCATCATGTACCACCTGCTGTACCAGCATGCAGGGCACGGGTGGCAGGTCGGCCAACAGCTGCCGCAGCTCGGTAGTGGAGCGCACGCGAACGGGCTGCCCATGGGCATCGCTCAATGTCACGGGGCCGGCGTCGGTCAAGGCGCGCAGGAGGTAGAAGCCGCCCTCCAGCGACAGCAGTTCAAGTTCCTTTGCTTCGCCGGTCGAGACCAGCTGGGTAAGCGCGATCAGGTTCATGGTGTGCCCTCTGGCAGGCGGCGGAAGAACAGGGTGATCTGGCCAATCTCAACGCCCAGCTTACTCATGCTCGAACGGTTGATCAGGGTGTCGTCATCCATGAGGTACATCCAGTCGTCCAGGTCTACCTGCCAGTGCCGCCCGTCAACCGGCAGGTCCAGCTGGTAACGCCATCGCAGCGCGTTACCCGCGACTTCGCCGCGCGCTTCGCCGATCACGTCCCCCGCGGTACCGCGCCAGCGGCCAGGGCCGTCCGGCACCAGTGTCCAGGTACGCTGCTGGCGAGTGCCATCGCTGTACAGAAAATGTTCGTCGAGGATCAACCGCTCACCTTCGCGGCGGCTGTCGATACGCACGTGGAAGCGCTTGACCACTTCCCCTGAACGCTTCTGGAACATCCCCCAAGCCTGCACCGGTCGCGAAAAAAATGCAGCCAGGTCCAATTTCGGCTGCTCCTGGGCATAGTGCTCGACACCGACATTGCCACAGCTGCCCAGAAGCAGGCAGGAAACCAGCAACAGTACTTTGTACATGTTCATGTTCCTCGATCGTTGCCAGCCAGCCCAAGCAGGCGCTGACGCAGCTGTGTATCCCTGGCTCGGGGGTCGAGCCAGATGGCAAAGAACGCCCTGGCAAAGGTTGGGTCGGCGATTTCGCGGCTGAGTTTACCGTCGACGTAAAAGCGGCAGCCCTGCCCCGGCAGGTACAAGCCAGTAATGCGCATGCCGGGGCGTACGTCCACGAATGCCTGTTCAATCGCATGGGCCCACGCCGTGTGTTGGTGCGGCGTTATACTGCGGGCGTTGAGACGGTGCATTTCCTTGAGGCTGGCCTGTACCAAGGTTTCCCTGGACAGCGATCGGTGGTAGAGGAGCTCAAGGGCGAAAGGCTGGTTCCAGTCATGAACTGGCCCTGTTGTCCATAATTGGGCTGTGTAAAGACGCAGGCCAAACCAAGTGAACTCACCGCCCCCCAGCCGTTGCGCCCCAGGCAGCTCCGCTCGCCAGCCCGCCACCGCCGAAAAGGCAGCCAGTAGCAGACAAAGGAAGGTCCAACGAGCACGGTGCGCCATACTGACCTCCAGCACGCCCAAATACTGTACAATAATAGCACTGTGTACAGATATTTAATTGCCTTGCATAGATTTTAATACGACAGGAACAGCAGGGAGTAGCGGCCATCCTGCTCGAAATGCGCGCGAAGCCCTTCGAGCTCGTCGCCTTGATGGCCCTGATGTTCTGGAAGTGGCCTGAAGGGTTGGCTGTCCTGAGCTGCGGCGTGCTCGGTTGGCTGCTGAGCAGCACCTTCTAGAGGGCTTTGAGGCAGTATTGGGCAGTTCACTGCAAGGGAAGCGACACGATGGCAGCAAGTCCACCAGTGGCCCTGTTTTCCAAGCGCACCTGGCCACCCAGCCGATCGACAATAGTGGCCACGATGGATAACCCCAGCCCTGCGCCATTGGGGCTATTGCGGCTATAGAAACGCTCGAATACCCGCACAAGATTCGCATCGTCTATACCTGGGCCTTCATCTTCGACAACCAGTTCGAAGCGATTGGCCAGGCGCCTCAGTGATACAGTGATGCGCCCGCCAGGCGGTGAATGCTCCACCGCATTGGAAACCAGGTTCTGCAAGGCGATGCCCAACGCTCCGGCATCGATCATCAGGCCATGGTCACCTTCGCTGAGATCCAGCGAGGGCTCAAGGCCGCGATCCAGTATCCAGGGGGTGAGATCCACCAGCACATCGGTGACCACTTCGCCCAGGTCGACACGGGTGGTGGCGCGCTGGCCAAGGCGCGGCTCGACCCGGGCGAGGGTCAGCAACTGGTTGACCACCCGGGTCAGCCGGTCCACGCCGCCAATCAGAAAACCCAGGGCTTTCTGGCGCTCGGCATCGGTACTGGCGGCCTGTGCGTTCTGCGCATGCAGACGCAGGATCGCCAGCGGTGTGCGCATCTCATGGGCGGCGTCGGCAATGAAGCGATGCTCACGCCGCAGCAGATCATCGATCTGCGCCAGCAGGCGGTTGATGGCGGCTTGCATAGGCTCAAGCTCGGTCGGCAACGGCACCAGTTGCAGGGGTTCGAGGGAGTCGGCATGGCGCCCACGAATCACATCGGCCATGTTCTGCAACGGGCGCAACCCCCAGCCGATGGCCGCCCAGACCAACAGCGCCAGGCCCAGGCTGCCGAGCAGGAACGGGAAAAGGGTATGGCGTACGATGCGGTCGATCAGGTCGTAACGCACATCGTCGCGCTCACCCACCCAGATTACCCACTGTTTTTCGGGCACCGGTAATACAAAGCCGCGCCACTGTTCGCCACCACTGTCAAAATCGTAGAAGCCCGCCGCCGCAGGCGGTGCGTCGAGCGTCGGTGCACTGGGGGTGTGCACCAGCAACCGTGCTCCCTCACCCCACACCTGGAATGCCAGCTTGCTCTCATAGGGGTGGCCCACGCGGTGGCGCCCGGCCTTGCCCAGCGCCTCGTTAAATGCCTGATACAGCTTTTCGCGGTTGCCATCCTGCACCGGCAGGTTCATCACCCCCTGCAACAGCCGGGCATTCTGAGCCATGTGAGCATCGTAGACTTCATTGATCTCGCGTCGGCTGTCGTGATAGTTGTACAACGCCAACAAGCCGGTGCCGAGCAGCATCAGCGCCATCACCCGCCACAATGTGCGCTGGCGCAACGAGCTCACAGCTTGGCCTCGACCAGATAACCGATACCGCGCACCGTGCGGATCAGGCCGTTGAACAGTTTCTTGCGCAAGTGATAGATGTTCACCTCCAGCGTGTTGCTCTCAGGCTCCTCGTCCCAGCCATACAGCAGCTGGGTCAACCGCTCACGGGTGAACACCTTGCCCGGTTGCGCCAGCAATTCGTGCAGCAGGCGATACTCCTTGGGCGTCAGTATCACAGGCACGCCGTTGTAGCACACCTGCTGGGTAGCAGGGTCCAGGCTTACACCGGCGTGCTCGATCACCACCTTGGCCCGCCCGGCGCTGCGCCTGAGCAAGGCGCGCAGTCGGGCCTTGAGCTCATTGAGGTCGAAAGGTTTGACCAGGTAGTCGTCGGCACCGGCATCCAGGCCAGAAATACGGTCCTCGGTCGCATCGCGCGCGGTGAGGATCAGTACCGGCAAGCTGTTGCCCCCTGCCCTCACCCGTCGCAGCAGCTCGATGCCGTCCAACCGCGGCAGCCCGAGGTCGAGGATCACCAGGTCGAATACTTCGTGTTGCAGGGCATGCAGCCCGCTCAGGCCATCGCGCAGCCAGTCGAGGGTGTAGCCCTCTTGGCGCAACCCGTCGCAGATCCCCTCGCCCAAGGCGGTATCATCCTCAACCAGCAGCAGCCGCATGTTCAGTCCTGTTTGTCCTTGATGGCCTTGAGTAAAGCATCGATATCGCCACGCCGGCCCTGATCGGCCAGTTCGCGGCCTGGCCGTGGCGGCGCCTGGCGTGCTTTTTCCAGGGCAGCGGTGGCTTCAGCGTAGCGTTTCTGCCGGAAGAGATGATCGGCCCAGAAGTAATTGCTGTCGATACCATTGGGGTTTATTTGCAACGCCTTGCGCAACAAGGCGTCAGCTTTGTCGCTGTCCCCAAAACCGATGGGCCAGCCGGGTACCTGGTCGTACAAGGTCCCCAGGCTGGTGTAAGCGGATCCTTGCAAGGCGGTGGGGTCCATTTCCATCGCCTGTTCCAGGCTCGCCTTGGCCGACTTGACCTTACCCAGCGCCCCCAGGCCGCCTGTGGCACCCGCCCAACTGCTGTTGATGATGCCCTCCCAGATCAGGGGTTCGGCCGAGCCCGGGTGCTGATGGACCAGCGTAGAAGCATCAGCTGCGAGTTTCTCGAACGCATCGGCGCGTTTGTCTTTAGGCGTCTGGTACTGGATCTGCGCCCAGCGCTGCTGCAAGTTAGCCAATTGTTGGCTGCCGGCCTGGTCCAGCGCCCAGGTGAGCGGTGCGAACGCAAGCAGGCTAGCGATGAACAGACGTTTCATTTGATCGACTCCTTGGAATGGCTAGCGAGGTAACGACGGATCAACGGCAATTGCTTGCGCAGTGCACGGTCGACCACGCCGGGCAACATGCCGTTGATGCGCACGAAGAGCTTTTCTGGCCAGCCCAGGTAAAGCTCGCTGCGTTCTGACTGCACGGCCTTGAGCACAGCACGGGCCACGTCTGCCGGGTCGTCCATGCCAACCTTCAGCGCCTCGTTGAGCGCCGTGGCAGCGCTGCTGTTCATTGCGGTGCGGGTCGCCCGGGGTGCGGCGTACATGACATTAATCGAGGTATCGGCCAGCTCGCGGCGCAGCGCCTCCGAGAAGCCGCGTAGGGCAAACTTGCTGGCGCAGTAGGTGGCATAGCCGGGGTAGCCGATCGAGCCGTAGGTGGAGCCGACGTTGACCACCAGTGCTCTGGGTTGTGCGCGCAGCAGCGGCAGACACACACGCGTCAGTTGCAGGGCGGCTTTGAGGTTAATGTCCAGCAACTCGTTCAGCGCCAGCTCGTCGACCTGGTCGAACAGGGCAAAACGGTTCACGCCCGCGGCATTGATCAGGACGTTGACCCCGCCCATCTCCCGGGCACGGGCAAGCACCTGCTCACGCCCCTCATGGCTGCGCAGATCGGCCGACTGCCAGAGCAGCCTGTCGTGATAACGGTTCATCAAACCGGCGAGCTTGCCCATCTGCCGGCTCACCGCCAGTACCCGGGCACCGGCTGCACACAACTGTTCGGCCAGCTCCAGGCCGATGCCTCCGCTGGCGCCGGTGAGTATGACTACACACTCAGACAAGCGCATGACGCACCTCTTGCAGGCCCGCACGCGGCAGCCCCTGGAACATGTCGGTATACAGCCGGTAAACCACTTTGGCCGCATGGATCACAGCCCGCTGGTCGTCAGCATCATCAAGGCGGTCCATCAACTGCCGGTAGGTGACCATGTGGTCTTGGTCCAGCGCGCCATGGGAGCTGAGGTAGCTGAAGGCCCTGTCGGGCAACGCCAGCGTGCGCTGGATTGTGCCGGCGGCCTGGGTGGCCAGGGCAATGCTGGTGCCTTCGAGCACATTGACCATGCCAAACAGCCCGACCGGGTTGCCACGGGCAATCAAGTCGTAAAGGTAAGCGACCATCAGCTCGATCGGCAGCGCCGGGCGACCGTCACGCACCGCCTCCCAATCGGCACCACAGGCATTGATGTCATTGAGGATCCACTGCTCGTGGCCGTACTCCTCCTCGATGTATTCACACACGGCGCCGCGCAGCCATTCCAGGCGCGAAGGCAGGCGCGCCCCGCACGCCATCATCAGCGGCACGGTATGGCGTACATGGTGGTATGCCTGAGTCAGGAAGGCCACATAGCTGTCGATGCTGACGTGCCCCGCCAGCGCATCGCGTATAACCGGCACGGCAAATAGGGCCTGACGCTCCTGGGTGGTTTGCATTTGCAGGGTATCGAAAAAGGACATGGCAGACCTCACAAAGGGATGTCGGATAACAGGGAGTGGTAACGCCGCAGGATGGCCTCGCGGCGCGGGCGGCCATTGGCGGTCAGTGTGTCGTCGGTACTGGACAGGGGGCACGGCAGGCGACGCCAGGAATGGACCCTGGCGTAGTCCGGCAGCAAGGCATTGCACTGCTGCACAGCCTGGTCGATGAGGGTGTCGGGGGTAGCGGGGTCCAGCGGCCAGAGCAATGCCAGGTTCTTTGGCAGGGCCTCGCCATGTACGAACGCCTGGGCGATCACGCCGCTCTGGGTCAGTTCGGCCTCCACCCATTCCGGGTTGACGTTGCGCCCGAAGCTGGTGATGAACTGGTGTTTCTTGCGACCATCGAGGTACAGGTAGCCCTCCTCGTCGAAATGGCCTAGGTCGCCGGTGGCCCACCAGATATCGCAGACGGGTGGTTCCTCCAGATAGCCGAGCAGCACCGAGCCCGCCACCAATACCTCCCCGTCCTCGGCGATCCGCACCTGCACATGGGGCAGCGGCTTGCCGACACTGCCTCGGCGGGTTGCGCCCGGCCGGTTCAAGGCCACCACCGAAGCACACTCTGACAAGCCATAGCCCTCGAACACCGGCAGGCCGATCGCTTCGGCGCGGGCCAGCAAGCTGGGTGCCACACGGGCACCGCCGACCGCAACGAACCGTAGCGCCCCCACCCGCATCAGCCCACGCTCGATAGCAGTGATCAGCCCCATCAACAGCTGCGGCACCAGAATCAGGCTCTGCGCGCCGCTCAGGGCGATGGCCCCCAGCAAGCGCTTGAAATCGACCTGGCTTGCACCGCCCATGCCCAGTTGCGCCTGGGGGTAAAGCAGCACACTCGCCCCGGCCATCAATGCGGCGTAGACACCAAGGTTTTCCAGCAGCACGCCCAGCGGCAGCACCGCCAAGTAACGCTGAGGTTCACTGGGCCGGCTGGCCACCTCCAGTTCCCGGGCGACACGCAACAGGGCCGCTGCAGAAAGGCACACGCCTTTGGGCTTGCCCGTGCTGCCGGAGGTGTAGGTGATCTTGGCGGTACCTTCAGGCAGCGCTGCAGCGGGCTCTGCCTCGCGAACCCAGAACACGTCCTGCTGAACGAACCCCAGTTCGGCGAGCGTACCGTGCCATTGCGGGTCGCACAGCACATGGCTGGCGCCACTCTGCTCGATGCAATGGCTGAACTGGGCAACACTGAAGAACGACGGCACGTTTACACAAGGACGCTCGGCAAACAGCGCCGCCAAATCCCAGAACACCAACTGCGGGCTGCTATCCAGCGCCAGTACCAGAGGGCCTGGCGAACACGTACGCAAGCCGTGGGTGCGCAACCCCACCTCTGCCAGTAGCTGCCTGTAGGTGAAGCGCTCAGTCGCCCCTTGCACGGCAATGGCGTCACCGTGATCGCGGGAAAACGTGACCAGCAGTTGATGGAAGCGCGCCAGTTCATGCGGCATGACCAGTCTCCTGGAAGGCGGTTGGCAACCCTAGGCGCTGGAACACCCCAGCCTTGCTCAAGGCATCGAAGCCATGACCAATGCTGCCGGCAAAGACTTGCGGATGCTGAGCGTAGTAGGTACCCCATTGGTCCACCTGCCCATTCAGCCGAGCCGGGTCGGCCGCCGCCAGTACCGATGGCACCAACCCCAGGCGCTGGAAGCTGTTGATCAGTGTCGTCGCGCCGGTGAATGCCACCCACTTCAGGCCCCGTGTAGCCAATAGCCAGGTCACCGCTATGATCATGATTCGCGCGCTACCGGCACTGAGCGAGGCCAGGTTGCCGACTTCGACCATGCACTCACGCTCAATGGGGTAGCCCGCTACGCGTGAAACTGCAGCTTCCAGCGGCTCATCCAGGTAGTGTTCGAGAAACAGCGGCCCGCTGCTGGCCGGGCGCAAGCCTGCGGCAGCAATCAGCCGACCATGGCTGTCATGCAGCGCCAGCAGTTCTGGCAGGTAATGCTGCACATCAGCGTGGTGCACGCTGGCAAAACACTGATGAATGAAGTGCTCCAGCTCATCGCGGCCAGGGTCCTTGTGCAGATGCAGCGACAAGTGGGCCTGATGGTCGACGTGGCTGCCGATAGGCAATGGGAGCAGGCCGCTCCACTGAGACTGGGTCATGAAACTCCCCCCGTTGGCTTGATGGGGGGAGTATCAGTGGTCAATCTGAAGGGAATCTGAAGTCACCGATTCGACCTTGGTCGCAGGGCGCGTGCTGATCGTTGGAGACAGCAGTCAGCGCGATAAGAGCGGCCTTTCCTTGGTCACAATGGTGTCAGCATTGCTGCTTTATAATCAGTCGGAACGCTCCGAATTTTGAGGTCCAGACGTCGATAGCGCATAAACAGGCTTATACGCGAATGCGCCTGGGCAAGAATGCGTATTCGACGGGGAGCAAAATTCCCCTGCTTGGGAGCTATCGCCAAAGGCTGCTATCGACCCATAGCGGTCAGTGGTTGCAGACCTTTGGTCAGATCACTTTTACCGCGCGGCCAATGAACTTCACTGGGCCCGTAGGCAGCCCGGTAGGCGAACCGCCAGATTTCTCCAGTGTCAGTTCGAACAATTGGTTGGCCTCTAGCGGTGGCAGGCTCTGTAGCGGAACACGATAGGGCTCCCCGGGTTTGACTAGGCCCAGTGAAACCGGTGCTTGCCATTGTTCGCCCTTGGTCCAGAACTGAAGGGCCATGCCTTCGGGGACAGCATCCTGGCCAAGCGGGATCAGCTCTATCATGCGGCTATCGCTGGTCTGCACCACCCAGCCGGCAGTTTGGCTGTTCGGCGCCACCAATACCACCACGAATTGGGTGGTCGGCGGGGGCGCAGTAAGCAATGTAAACGCCAGGACCGCGCTTGCAGCCAGCCCCGCAGCACTCAGCCCATGCCACAGGCCGAGGCGTCGCCACCATTTAACTTGCTGTTGTGTGGCAGGTGCGGCCATTTCATTCAGGCTGCGCTGGATGCGGCCCCACAGGCGTGCGCTTGGAGGTTGCGGCGCCGCCAGCGCGGTCAGCTCCAGCAAACGTGCTTCCCAGGCATTCACTGCGGCGCGCAAAGCCGTGTCGTTGACCAGACGCTCGGCCACTGTGGCGTGTTGCTGTGGCGACAGGGTTCCCAGCACGAACTCGCCGGCGAGGCTGTCCAGTTCCTCGGCAGTATCCGGCTTCATTCCAGGCATTCCCGCAATGCCTTGAGGCTGCGCTTGATCCAGGCTTTGACGGTGCCCAATGGCGCTCCCAGCAGCCCGGCGATTTCGGCGTGGCTGCAGCCGTCCACATAAGCGTGCAGGATGCAACGCTGTGGTGCAGGCTGCAGTTTTTCAAGGCAACGGTAGATCTTCGCCGACCCTGACCAGAGGTCAACGTCATCGAATCCCCCGTGCAATGTGGGCGTCGTATCCATATCGGCTTCGTCCAGCACGGTTTCACGGCGTGAATCGCGGATCGAATTCAGTGCCAGGTGTCGGGTGATGCTGTAGATCCAGCCGCGCGCAGAGCCGCGTGCGGGGTCGAAGCTGGCGGAGCGGGTCCAGATACGGATAAAGGCATCGTGGACGATGTCTTCTGCGCTGGCGTCGTCACGCGCGATGCGCCGGGCAACGCCCAGCAGGCGCGCGCCTTCGTGGTCGTAAAGCGCCTGCAGGGCACGCCGGTCACCCTGTGCGCAGGCCTCTAGGCAGCGGTGGAAGTCGAAGGGGGCGACAGGCGAGTTCAATGTGTGCAGCTTCCTTGTGTCATGCAAGGTACCCCGGCCATCCAGCCGGGGGCTTGCCAACGAGCATAGATGAACGATTGCAAGGCGTCTGCTCAAGTGCGTCTTAATTGGCTGTCCAGAACACATAGTCGGCCTGGTACATGACGACCTGCCTAGCACCTTTGTTCTGCGCCGTACAGTCACTTGCCGGCGCCACGCCGCCGCGGGTGGCCAGGCGCTGGATGTAGCTGACGCCCTGCATGGCGCCTTTGCCTTCGGCCAGGTTGGCCTTGACCAGTTGATAAGGTATAGCGCCCTTGTCTGCAGGTGCCACCGCCACCTGGGTGCCGGTGACTTTTGATCCGTCCTTGGCCTGCCAGGTGGCGGGTGGGCCGAAGTAGTCGCCCACCTGTCTGCCGGCACGGTCATTGAGCGCGGCCTTGGGGCCTACGAAGGTCCATTCGGTCTGGCCAGGGGTGTTGGCCTTGTCGCGGCACTCGTAGGTGATCTCGCCGACGCCGACGGTCTCGAGCAAGACGCGATGACCATCGGGGACCTTGACCGCATCTGGCAGCGCGGTTTGGGCGTGAGCGGGTTGCAGCGCCAGGGCGAGGCAGCAGGCGAGCAGGCAGACGGAGGGTTTGAGGCTCATGGGTAGTGCTCCTGACAGGTCATTTGGCTGGGCAGTCAAAGGCCGCCCATAAGCAATACCCGCCAACGGCCGGACTGGATGCACTGAATGGGTAAAAAACGGGTTTCGCCCATCAGCACCGACAGCTAACGACCCCTCTGGATACAGATGAGTGATCTCATCTGTATTCATTTAGCGTAGTTATATAAAAGGACGGATAACTGCCCACTCTGTGCCCTTACGCCAATCCACCAAACCGCTTGTAGAAGCTCTCGTTAACATCGGGCAATGGACCGTCAGCCGTCTCCAGTGCTGCGTTCAGCCATTCCTCTGCCCTGGCAAACACCAACCGATAGAGGTTACGGCACAGCTGTCGTGCGGCCCTTCCCTCCCAGTCCCCTGGCAGTAACTCCTCTGGCAGTTGCGGGTCGCGTAACAGCAAGCGGCGGTACTCGTGAATCAGCAGCGTGCGTGCCAGGAAGCAATCTTGCGCATCAAGCACCGTCTGCTCTTTCAGCCCCTGCCACAGCGGTCTGAACAGCTGGATGAACTCGCTGTACTGCTGTCCCAGCTCGTCGATACGCCAGCTCTCCCGCACCTGGGCGCGCATGGCTTTTGACGCAAGTACTTCCTGTGTGTGGGTTTCAAAGACGATGCTGTCGTCGCTGGCTTCAAGTTCGCGCAACGTGGCAGCCAGGTCTGCACGGTCTGCCCGCGGGCAACCCAACAGGTTCGGCGCCATTACACCAAACCCCTGCCACTCCAGCTCTTCACGCAAGGCCTTGCGTTTCCCTGCCTCCAGTTGCGACAGCAGCACCAGCGTCCACGCCCCGTCCCAAGCGGGTTGGCTTGGGCTGTAGACGCGTTTGAAGGCTTTCTCGAAGCGCCTTCGGCCGGTGCCCGTCAGGCTGTAGTAACTGCGCCTGCCAACCTTTTCAGCCGTGAGCCAGCCTTCTTTGGTCAGGCGAAAGATCGATGTGCGAATCAGCCGTTCATTGATGCCGATTGGCTCCAGCAGGTTGATCAGGCTACCTAGCCAAACGGTACCTCCGTGGGGCTCGATGGCATCGCCGTACAAGGTGATGATCAGGGAGCTGGCGCGGATCGGCGTCTGCTCCTGGAAGCGAGTGATCAAGTTGTTCAGTGGGGCAAGATTGCTCATGGGCGAACTGTGCGCGGATAAAGCACCGACTATACCTGTGCGGCGGGCCGCCTGGCCATTGCGTGACGCAAGCAGGCTCATGCTGTCGCCTGGCCTTTGGGCCTGATGCCTGTGTCTTCCATACGCAGCCGCCCCGCTTCAACCTCGGCCAGTGGCGAGCATTCGACCATGGTGTTCATGCAGCGCTGCGCCAACTGCTGGTATTGCCCAGTGCCGCGCTGCTTCCAGGCCAGCTCCTGCTCGCTCAGGCGCCGTTTCATCTGGGCTGGCGAGCCCATTACAAGGCTTTGAGCTTCGCACTCGAAGCCGGCTTTGACGAAGCTGGCAGCCGCTACGATGCAGCGTGGTGCGATATGGGCACCATCCATCACCACCGCATTCATCCCGATCAAGGCGTCCTCGCCCACTCGGCACCCGTGCAACACGGCGCCATGTCCGATATGCCCGTTGCGTTCTACCACGGTATCGCCGCCCGGAAAACCGTGCATTACGCAGGTGTCCTGCAGGTTGGCACCCTCCTCCAGCACGATACGGCCGAAATCACCCCGCAGCGATGCCAATGGGCCTATGTAGCAACCAGGGCCGACGATGACATCGCCGATCAGCACTGCACTGGGGTGTACGTAGGCTGATGGATGCACCACGGGCGTCACGCCGTCCAGTCGATAACAAGGCATGGCAAAACTCCAGAAATGATTTGAAATGCGGTTAGAGCTTGTATCATAAGTAGCTTGGCCGTCAATCGTGTATCGCTTCTGAGGTGAGTGGAAAATCGGGAAGGATCCAGGCAATACCACTGAATAATGGCTTGTTGAACCGTTTTATCGAAATGTCATCGATGCCTGTTTTTGAGGTTTATAAGCAAGTGAAGAGATACACGAAACATTTTATACGTTGCATAACGGTATCGCATGGTGCATATACTGGCTGCACTTGGTCGTGATCCTGCATCACGCCTTACAAAAAACAATTCCAAGAAATGCCGGCGCCACGATGTGCCGTGCGTGTAGCCAGAGGAACCCGAGATGCCGCGATATCTCGATGTGCAGGCGCCCGAACTTGGCGTTCAGCTCATCACCTTGCAACGGCCTGAGGCCCTGAATGCCTTGTGTACCGAGCTACTGGCAGAGCTGGCTGCGGCCTTGAAGCTTGCCGAGGGCGACGAGCAGATACGCGCCGTAGTGATTACCGGCAGCCCCAAGGCATTTGCCGCAGGTGCCGACATCCGTGAGATGGCCGAGCGCGATCTGGTCGGGATTCTCAGCGACCCTCGTGTAGCCCATTGGCAAGCGATCGCTGCATTCGCCAAGCCGCTGATTGCCGCCGTGAACGGCTACGCACTGGGTGGTGGTTGCGAGCTGGTGATGTGTGCCGACATCGTCATTGCCGGTACCGACGCCCGTTTCGGTCAGCCGGAAATCAACCTCGGCATCATCCCCGGCGCCGGCGGCACCCAGCGCCTGTTGCGCGCCGTCGGCAAGCCGTTGGCCATGCAGATGGTGTTGACAGGTGAAGCGATCACCGCCCGCCACGCCCTGCAGGCCGGCCTGGTCAGCGAAACCACTCAACCCGAACTCACCGTGGAACGCGCCCTGCAGGTTGCCCGCAGCATTGCCGCCAAGGCGCCCCTGGCTGTGCGCCTGGGCAAGGAAGCGTTACTGAAAGCCGGCGACACCGACCTGGCCAGCGGCCTGCGTTTCGAACGGCATGCGTTCACCCTGCTTGCCGGTACCGCCGACCGCGATGAAGGCATCCGGGCATTCCAGGAAAAGCGCCAGGCCCGCTTCCAGGGCCGCTGACCATTTCCCCTCGACTGATGGAGCGAGTCTGTCATGACTTTCCAGCACATCCTGTTTTCCATCGAGGACGGCGTCGCCCTCCTCTCGCTTAACCGCCCCGAGCAACTGAACAGCTTCAATACCGCCATGCACCTGGAAGTGCGCGAGGCACTCAAGCAAGTACGCCAGAGCAGTGACGCGCGGGTGCTTCTGCTGACCGGCGAAGGTCGTGGCTTCTGCGCCGGCCAGGACCTGTCCGACCGCAACGTTGCCCCAGGTGCCGAAATGCCAGACCTTGGCGAGTCCATCGACAGGTTTTACAACCCGCTGGTGCGCACACTGCGCGACCTGCCGCTGCCGGTGATCTGTGCGGTCAACGGCGTGGCTGCTGGCGCCGGTGCCAACATACCGCTGGCCTGCGACCTGGTACTGGCTGCCCGCTCTGCAAGCTTCATTCAGGCGTTCTGCAAGATCGGCCTGGTGCCGGACTCGGGTGGTACCTGGCTACTGCCGCGCCTGGTCGGCATGGCAAGGGCCAAGGCCCTGGCGATGCTGGGCGAGCGCCTTGGCGCGGAGCAGGCCCAGCAGTGGGGGCTGATCCATCGCGTAGTGGACGATGCCGCGCTGCGTGACGAGGCCCTCACCCTCGCCCGCCAGCTTGCCACCCAGCCCACTTACGGTCTGGCCCTGATCAAGCGCGGCCTCAATGCCAGCTTCGACAATGGCTTCGATGAGCAGCTGGAGCTGGAACGTGATCTGCAGCGCCTGGCAGGGCGCAGCGAAGACTACCGCGAAGGCGTGAGCGCCTTCATGAACAAGCGCACGCCATATTTCAAGGGGTGCTGAACATGAGTGCACTCGCAAGCGAAGTGCAGGTGGCGGTGATCGGTGCGGGTGCCATGGGGGCCGGCATCGCCCAGGTCGCGGCCCAGGCCGGTCACCCGGTGACACTGTACGACAATCGCCCAGGGGCTGCTGCCCAGGCTGTGGCCGGTATTGATCGGCAACTCACCCGGCTGGTGGAAAAAGGCAAGTTGCAGGCAGCCGAACACGAAATGATCCGCCTGCGGCTATGCCCGGTCGACACCCTTGAAGCATTGGCTGATGCCGGCTTGGTGATCGAAGCCATTGTCGAGAACCTGCAGGTCAAGCAGGCGCTATTGCGTCAGCTCGAAGCCCTGTGCGCCGACGATTGCATACTGGCCAGCAACACCTCGTCGTTGTCCATCACCAGCTTGGCCGCCGGCCTTGCACGCCCGCAACAGGTCGTTGGCATGCACTTCTTCAACCCGGCGCCGCTGATGGCATTAGTCGAAGTGGTGTCGGGTCTGGCAACCGAGCCGGCAGTGGCCTCTTGCATCTACGCTACCGCCCAGGCCTGGGGTAAACAGCCAGTGCACACGCGCTCGACACCGGGCTTTATCGTCAACCGTGTGGCGCGGCCTTTCTATGCCGAAAGCCTGCGCCTGTTGCAGGAAGGTGCAGCCGACTGCGCCAGCCTCGATGCACTGTTACGCGATGCGGGTGGTTTCCGGATGGGGGCGTTCGAACTCACCGACCTGATAGGCCACGACGTCAACTACGCCGTCACCTGCTCGGTGTTCGATGCGTTCTATGGAGATTTCCGCTTCCAGCCTTCACTGGTGCAAAAAGAGCTGGTGGATGCCGGACGCCTTGGCCGCAAGACTGGTCAAGGCTTTTATAGCTATGCCGAAGGCGCCGAACGGCCAACACCTGCTGAACTGTGCAGCCTCACCAGCGCCGAAGCCTGCGTCATCGAGGGGCACCTGGGTGTAATGCAGCCACTGGTAGAGCGCCTGAGCCTCAACGGCATCGCTGTCACCCGGCGTGCAGGTAGCGGTGTGATCCTGGTCGGCGATGCCACCCTGGCACTGTCCGATGGCCGCCTCGCCAGCCAGCGCGCTCGTGAAGACGGCCTGCGCAACCTGGTGCTGCTCGACCTCGCACTGGACTACAGCACGGCCACGCGAATAGCCATCAGTTGGTCGGCGGACATTACCGAAAACGCACGCGACCACGCCGTGGCCCTGCTGCAGCGCGCCGGGCTCAAGGTCACGGCGGTCGCCGACCTGCCTGGCCTGGTGGTACTGCGCACCGTGGCAATGCTTGCAAACGAAGCCGCCGATGCCGTGCTGCAAGGTGTCGGCAGCGCCGCCGACATCGACTTGGCCATGCGCGCCGGCGTCAATTACCCCTGCGGCCCGCTGGCTTGGGCGGGGAATATAGGTATTGCCCACACCCTGCGCGTGCTCGACAACCTGCAGCGCAGCTACGGCGAGAGCCGTTACCGCCCTTCCCTGTTGTTACGCCGCTGCGAAGCCAAAGGAGGCACCCTGCATGACTGAAGTGGAACTGGCACACGCCTGTGCCGACGCCATGTACGCCCGCGACCAAGCCACCCAGAGCCTGGGTATCACCCTGCTGGATGCCGGCCCAGGCAGGGCCAGCCTGCGCATGCCGGTTCGTGCCGACATGATCCAGGGTCATGGCACCTGCCATGGCGGCTTCCTGTTCGCGCTGGCCGACTCGGCATTTGCCTTCGCCTGTAACAGCTACGATGAGGCCACCGTGGCGCTGGGCTGCACCATCGACTACCTGGCCCCGGCGTTGCGCGATGACGTGCTCACCGCCCGCGCCAGCGAGGTCAGCCGCAAGGGCCGTACCGGCCTGTACGACGTGCGCATCGATAACCAGCGCGGTGAGCTGGTGGCGATGTTCCATGGCAAATCCTACAAAGTGCGCGGCACCGTGCTGGCGCAGGAGACGCAAGATGAATGACCACACGCTGCCCGATGCCTTGATCATCGACGCCGTGCGCACCCCTATTGGCCGCTACGCCGGCGCCTTGAGCGGCGTGCGGGCCGATGACCTCGCCGCAATCCCGCTCAAAGCGCTGATCGAGCGTCACCCCGAACTGGACTGGAAAGCCGTCGATGACGTCATGCTCGGCTGTGCCAACCAGGCCGGTGAAGACAACCGCAACGTGGCGCACATGGCCAGCCTGTTGGCCGGGCTGCCACTCGAAGTGCCTGGGACCACCATCAACCGCCTGTGCGGCTCCGGCCTGGATGCCATCGGCAATGCAGCCCGCGCCCTGCGCTGTGGAGAAGCTGGGCTGATGCTGGCGGGCGGCGTGGAATCAATGTCCCGTGCGCCATTTGTAATGGGCAAGTCAGAGCAGGCATTCGGTCGTGCCGCCGAGCTGTTCGACACCACCATCGGCTGGCGTTTCGTCAACCCGCTCATGAAAGCTGCCTACGGTACCGATTCGATGCCGGAAACGGCCGAGAATGTGGCGCAACAGTTCGGTATTTCGCGCACCGACCAGGATGCATTCGCCCTGCGTAGCCAGCACAAGGCAGCGCTGGCTCAGGCCCGCGGCCGCCTGGCCCGGGAAATCGTGCCGGTCGAAATCCCGCAGCGCAAAGGCCCGCCCAAAGTCATCGAGCACGACGAGCACCCACGCGCCGATACCACGCTCGAGCAACTGGCCCGGCTTGGGACGCCTTTCCGTGAAGGCGGCAGCGTAACAGCGGGCAACGCCTCCGGGATCAATGACGGTGCCTGCGCCCTGCTGCTGGCCAGTAGCGCGGCTGCCCGCCAACACGGCCTCAAGGCGCGCGGCCGTATCGTCGGCATGGCCGTGGCCGGGGTCGAGCCCCGGCTGATGGGCATCGGCCCGGTACCGGCAACCCGCAAGGTGCTGGAATTGACAGGTTTGTCGCTGGCCGACCTCGACGTCATCGAGCTTAACGAGGCCTTTGCGGCCCAGGGCCTGGCGGTGTTGCGCGAACTGGGCCTGGCCGATGACGACCCGAGGGTGAACCGCAACGGCGGTGCCATTGCCCTGGGTCACCCACTGGGCATGAGCGGTGCACGCCTGGTAACCACTGCCTTGCATGAGCTGGAAGAAACCGCCGGCCGCTACGCCCTGTGCACCATGTGCATCGGCGTTGGCCAAGGCATTGCGATGATCATCGAGCGCCTCTGAGCGGATCAGACCATCTGCCTGTTACCCAACCGAACGCAGCCATATATGCTGCGCTCATGACACTCACCGCGCGGCCTGCAACCTGTCCCGCGCGGCGTACAAGAACAATTCGAGTGAAGCCATGAACATGTACCATGATGCCGATCGTGCCCTGCTGGACCCGATGGAAACCGCCAGCGTCGATGCCCTGCGTCAGCACCAGCTGGAGCGGCTGCGCTGGAGCCTGAAGCACGCTTACGACAATGTGCCGCTGTACCGCAAGCGCTTTGCCGAGACCGGCGCCCACCCCGACGACCTCAATAGCCTTGAAGACCTGGCAAAGTTCCCCTTCACCGGCAAGAACGACCTGCGTGACAACTACCCCTACGGAATGTTTGCCGTGCCTCAGGAAGAGGTGGTGCGCCTGCACGCCTCAAGCGGCACTACAGGCAAGCCGACGGTGGTTGGCTATACGCAGAATGACATCGACACCTGGGCCAATGTCGTCGCCCGCTCGATCCGCGCGGCCGGAGGGCGTAAAGGTGACAAGGTGCACGTTTCTTACGGCTATGGGCTTTTCACGGGCGGCCTTGGCGCGCATTACGGCGCCGAGCGCCTGGGCTGTACGGTAATCCCGATGTCCGGCGGCCAGACCGAGAAGCAGGTGCAGCTGATTCGCGACTTCCAGCCTGACATCATCATGGTCACCCCCTCCTACATGCTCAACCTGGCTGACGAGATCGAGCGCCAGGGCATCGACCCGCACGACCTCAAGCTGCGGCTGGGCATTTTCGGTGCTGAACCCTGGACCGACGAGCTGCGCCGCTCAATCGAAGGGCGACTGGGCATCAATGCCCTCGACATCTATGGCCTGTCGGAAATCATGGGCCCTGGGGTGGCGATGGAGTGCATCGAAACCAAGGACGGCCCGACCATCTGGGAAGACCACTTCTACCCCGAGATCATCGACCCCGTCACCGGCGCGGTGCTGCCAGACGGTCAGCTCGGCGAGCTGGTGTTCACCTCGCTGAGCAAAGAGGCGTTGCCGATGGTGCGCTACCGCACCCGCGACCTCACCCGGCTGCTACCGGGCACCGCTCGCCCTATGCGGCGGATCGGCAAGATTACCGGCCGTAGCGACGACATGCTGATCATTCGCGGGGTCAACGTGTTCCCGACCCAAATCGAGGAACAGGTACTTAAAATAAAACAACTCTCAGAACTTTATGAGATTCATCTGTATCGCAACGGAAACCTGGACAGTGTCCAGGTGCACGTGGAGTTGCGTGGGGAGTGCCAGCACCTCGATGAAGGCCAGCGCAAACAGGTGGTCGGTGAGCTGAGCAGGCAGATCAAGACCTACATTGGCATCAGCACCCAGGTGCACCTGCAGCCTTGCGGCACGCTGAAGCGCTCCGAGGGCAAGGCCTGCCACGTGTTTGACAAACGGTTGGCCAGCTGATTCATTCGGCTGCCTTTTCGGCCCCGGCTCAGTCCGGGGCTTTTTTTTGCGTTTTACACGCCCTGACAGGGCTGCGCGATCCCTGCGGGGGCGGGTTTGCCCGCGAAGAGGCCTGAAAGCGATACATAAATCTTATTTGATACACGCAAAACAGTTTGACGTTATGTTTTGTATCGCTTACAAATGACTCATGCCTTAGCAGGAGTCGCAGCACATGTACGCACAGCTAGTGGAAACCGGAGTCAAGCGCGTCAAGTCGCTGGAAGAGATGTCGCCCGAGGAGCGCAACTTCCAGGAAAAGATCGACGCTGAAATCAAGATCGAAGCCAAGAACTGGATGCCCGAGGCCTACCGCCAGACCTTGATCCGGCAGATCTCCCAGCACGCCCATTCGGAAATCGTCGGCATGTTGCCCGAAGGCAACTGGGTCACCCGCGCCCCCAGCCTCAAGCGCAAGCTGCAACTGATGGCCAAGATCCAGGACGAAGCCGGCCACGGCCTCTACCTGTACAGCGCCATGGAAACCCTGGGCGCCGATCGCGACGAAGAAATCGCCAAGCTGCACAGCGGCAAGGCCAAGTATTCGAGCATCTTCAACTACCCCACGCTCAGCTGGGCCGACATGGGTGCCGTGGGCTGGCTGGTGGATGGCGCCGCCATCGTCAACCAGGTGGTCTTGCAGCGCACCTCCTACGGCCCCTACTCCCGCGCGATGATCCGTATCTGCAAGGAAGAAAGCTTCCATCAGCGCCAGGGCTACGAAATCCTCCTGACCATGATGCGCCACGGCACCCAGGCCCAGCGCGACATGGTGCAGGACGCCATCAACCGCCTGTGGTGGCCCTCGCTGATGATGTTCGGCCCCAGCGACGAACATTCCCCCAACAGCGCCCAGTCCATGGCCTGGAAAATCAAGCGTCAGACCAACGATGAGCTGCGCCAGCGCTTCATCGACCAGACCGTGCCGCAGCTCGAACTGCTCGGCTGCACTGCCCCCGACCCCGAGCTGAAGTGGAACGCCGAACGCGGTCACTACGACTTTGGCGAAATCCAATGGGACGAGTTCTACGAAGTGATCAAGGGCAATGGCCCGTGCAACCAGGAACGTGTCGCCACCCGGCGCAAGGCCATCGAGGACGGTGCCTGGGTACGCGAGGCCGCCGTGGCCTACGCGCGCAAGCAACAGAACAAGAACGCCGCCTGAGCGGCGATTGATGCGGAGATCGAAAATGTCTGTCTGGACCCTCTACGAAGTGTTCGTGCGCAGCAAGCACGGCCTTAACCACAAGCACGTCGGCAGCGTCCACGCCGCCGATGCCGCCATGGCCATCGAGAACGCCCGCGAGCTGTACACCCGCCGCAGCGAAGGCGTCAGCCTGTGGGTGGTGCCCTCGGCGCTGATCACCGCGTCGTCCCCTGACGAGAAAGACCCGCTGTTCGCCCCTTCGGACGACAAGGTCTATCGCCATGCCAGCTTCTACGAACTGCCCGACGAAGTCGGACACATGTGAGGTTGGCCATGCACAACGAAGCCCTTATCCCCTACCTGCTGTTGCTCGGCGACAGTGCCCTGGTACAAGGCCAGCGCCTTTGCGAGTGGTGTGGCCATGCCCCGGCCATCGAAGAAGAACTGGCCTTGATGAACGTCGGCCTCGATCTGGTAGGCCAGGCGCGCAATTGGCTGGAGTACGCCGCCGAGCTGCTGGATGACGGCCGCGACGCCGATGCCCTGGCCTTCCGCCGTGACGAGCGAGCCTACCGCAACCTGCTGCTGGTCGAGCAACCTAACGGCGATTACGCCGTGACCATGACAAAGCAGTTCCTCTACGACGCCTGGCACCTCGCCGTGCTGCAGGGGTTAGCTGGCTCCAGCGATGAACGTATCGCCGGTATCGCCGCCAAGGCATTGAAAGAAGTCACCTACCACCTGCGCCGTTCCAGTGAGTGGGTACAGCGCTTGGGTGGCGGCACCGCAGAGAGCCGCCAGCGCATACTTGCCGCCATTGCGTCACTGTGGCGCTTCACGGTCGAGCTGACGGCTGGCAGCGACAATGAAGTACAGCTCGCCAAAGCGGGTATCGCTGCCGACCCCGGTGCCGTGGGTGCTGCCTGGCTCAAGCAGGTAAGCGAAACCTTCGCCTCGGTCGAACTGCCGCTGCCAAAGGCTGCCAGCCACTTCTACCTGGACGGTCGCAAAGGCTTGCACACCGAACACCTGGGCCTGCTGCTGGCCGAAATGCAGTTCCTGCCAAGGGCCTACCCCGATGCAACCTGGTGAGCTGATTGCCGGCGACCGGGGTGCGCGGGCGCTGCAAGGTGACGACCTGGCCCGGGCATGGGCGGTGCTTGGCCAGGTCATGGACCCGGAAGTGCCCGTGGTCAGCGTGGTCGACCTTGGTATCGTTCGCGACCTCGACTGGCGCGCCGGCCACCTGCACCTGGTGGTTACCCCGACCTACTCCGGTTGCCCCGCCACCGAGGTGATCGAAGGTGATATCCGCCAGGCGCTGGAACAGGCCGGTTTTGCCGCGCCAGACCTTGAACGCCGGCTGACCCCGGCATGGAGCACTGACTGGATCAGCGAACTGGGCCGCGAGCGCCTGCGGGCTTACGGCATCGCGCCGCCTCAAGGCAGCGCCAGCAAGCGCAGCCTGCTCGGCGAAGTGCCCCAAGTGTGCTGCCCACAATGCGGCAGCGCCCATACCGAATTGCTCAGCCAGTTCGGCTCCACCGCGTGCAAGGCGCTGTACCGCTGCCGCGAGTGCCTGGAGCCGTTCGACTATTTCAAATGCATTTGAGCCGTGGAGAACGCCATGAGCCAGTTTTACAGCCTGACCATCAAGCAAGTGCGCAACGAGACCCGTGACGCGGTGTCGATTGCCTTCGACGTGCCCGAGCACCTGCAAGCGCAGTTCCGTTTCACCCAGGGGCAGTACCTGGTCATGCGTACCCAGCTGGACAACGAAGAAGTCCGCCGCTCCTACTCCATCTGCAGCGCCGTACAGGACGGTGAGCTGCGCGTGGCCGTAAAGCGCGTGCCCGGCGGGCGTTTCTCGGCGTTTGCCAATGATAGGCTCAAAGCTGGCCAGCAACTGGACGTGATGCCGCCATCGGGCAGCTTCTTCGTACCGCTGGACCCTGCCCGCCAGGGTAATTACCTGGGCGTGGCCGCCGGCAGCGGCATAACCCCGATCCTGTCGATCATTGGCACCACCCTGGCCAGCGAGCCACACAGCCGCTTCACCTTGCTGTACGGCAACCGCTCCAGCTCTGGCGCGCTGTTCCGCGACAAGCTCGAAGACCTGAAAAACCGGTACCTCGACCGCCTGAACCTGATTTTTGTATTTAGCCGCGAGCAGCAGGATGTCGACCTGTACAACGGTCGCATCGACGCTGACAAGTGCGGCCAGCTGTTTTCGCGCTGGCTGGACGTTCCAGGCCTGGACGCGGCCTTCATCTGCGGCCCCCAGGCGATGACTGAGACCGTACGCGACAGCTTGCAGGCCAACGGCCTGGGCAAGGAGCGCATCCATTTCGAGCTGTTCGCCGCTGCCGGTAACGAAGCACGACGTGAGGCCCGCGAAGCCGCGCGCCAGGTGGACGCGGCGCTCAGCCACATCACCGTGATCAGCGACGGACGCGCGCTCACCTTCGACTTGCCACGCAACACCCAGAACGTGCTGGACGCCGGCAACGCCATCGGCGCCGAGCTGCCCTACTCCTGCAAGGCCGGCGTGTGCTCTACCTGCAAGTGCCGGGTGATCGAAGGCGAAGTGGAAATGGACAGCAACCACGCACTGGAAGACTACGAAGTGGCGGCCGGGTATGTGCTGTCGTGTCAGACCTACCCGGTGAGCGACAAAGTGGTCCTCGATTTCGACCAACTCTGAGACCGAGTCGCCTGCTTCGCGGGCGCACCCGCGAAGAGGCCATCAGCGACACCGCAACACCCGCGTGACCTCAACAAAACAATTACAACACCAAGAGATCGCTTGCCATGACACCCGAACGCATAGAAAGCATCGCCAAACACCCCGACTTCCAGCACCTTGTACGGCGCAAACGCCGCCTCAACGGCAGCCTGACCCTGGCCATGCTGGTGATCTACTACGGCTTCGTCCTGCTGGTCGCGTTTTCGCCCAGCACCCTCGGCCAGTCCCTCAGCGGCGGCGTGACCACCGTGGGCATGCTGGTGGGTGTGCTGATGGTGCTGCTGTCCTTCGCCCTGACCGGCATCTACGTGCACCGCGCCAACAACGTGCTCGACCCGCTCAACGACAAGGTCAAGCAGGAGTGCGCACAATGAACTGGACTGCCATCTCGATGTTCATGGTGTTCGTCTGCTTCACCCTGCTGGTTACCCGCTGGGCTGCCCTGCGCACCCGCTCGGCCAGCGACTTCTATACCGCCGGCGGGGGGCTGACCGGCATGCAGAACGGCCTGGCGATCGCCGGCGACATGATCAGTGCCGCTTCCTTCCTGGGCATCTCGGCCATGATGTTCATGAACGGCTACGACGGCCTGCTGTATGCCCTTGGCGTGCTGGCCGGCTGGCCGATCATCCTGTTCCTCATCGCCGAGCGCCTGCGTAACCTGGGCAAGTACACGTTCGCCGACGTGGTCAGCTACCGCCTGGCACAAACGCCGGTGCGCCTCACATCGGCATTCGGCACGTTGGTCGTCGCATTGATGTATCTGGTCGCGCAGATGGTCGGCGCCGGCAAGCTGATCGAGCTGCTGTTCGGCATCAGCTACCTGTACGCGGTCATGCTGGTCGGTGTGTTGATGGTTGCCTACGTCACCTTCGGCGGTATGCTTGCCACCACCTGGGTGCAGATCATCAAGGCAGTCATGCTGCTGTCGGGCACCAGCTTCATGGCCTTCATGGTACTCAAGCATTTTGGCTTCAGCACCGAAGCCATGTTCGCCAGCGCCGTGGCCGTGCATGCCAAGGGGCAGGCAATCATGGCCCCGGGTGGCTTGCTGTCCAACCCGATTGATGCCATTTCCCTTGGCTTGGGCATGATGTTCGGCACCGCTGGCCTGCCGCATATCCTAATGCGCTTCTTCACCGTCAGCGACGCCAAGGAAGCACGCAAGAGCGTGTTCTATGCCACCGGCTTCATCGGCTACTTCTACCTGCTGCTGATCGTCATTGGCTTTGGCGCCATCGTCATGGTTGGCACCGAGCCGTCCTACCGCGATGCCACCGGCGCCATCATCGGCGGCGGCAACATGGTCGCCGTGCACCTGGCCCAGGCCGTGGGCGGCAACCTGTTCCTTGGTTTCATCTCCGCCGTGGCCTTCGCCACCATCCTGGCCGTGGTGGCTGGCCTGGCGCTGTCTGGCGCGTCGGCCGTGTCCCACGATCTGTACGCTTGCGTGTTCCGTCAAGGCAAGGCCACCGAGCAGGAAGAAATGCGTGTGTCGCGTATCGCCACCCTGCTGATAGGCCTGCTGGCGGTGATCCTTGGGCTGCTGTTCGAGTCGCAGAACATCGCCTTCCTCTCCGGCCTGGTACTGGCAGTGGCTGCCTCGGTGAATTTCCCGGTGCTGCTGCTCTCGATGTTCTGGAAGGGGCTGACCACCCGTGGCGCGGTATGCGGCAGCATGGCTGGCCTGGTTACGGCAGTGCTGCTGGTGGTGCTTGGCCCGGCGGTGTGGGTCAACGTGCTGCACAACGAAAAAGCTTTGTTCCCTTACAGCAACCCGGCGTTGTTCTCCATGAGCCTGGCGTTCCTCAGTGCCTGGGTGTTCTCGGTCACCGACAGCTCTGAGCGTGCCACTGAAGAGCGCGGCCGCTACCTCGCCCAGTTCATCCGCTCCATGACCGGTATCGGCGCCGCCGGCGCCAGCAAGCACTGACTTCAAGGACGAACAATCATGTCGGGTAAAACAACAACAATGAACCGCACGCAATTCATGTCAGCTGCCTGGCTGGCCACCCTCGCATTGCCATTGCCAGCGATGGCAGACTTCATCAGCGACAGCCACGCACGGCTGGAGCTGCGTAACCACTACATCAACCGCGACTTCCGCCAAAGCAATGCCCCGCAGGCCAAGTCCGAGGAATGGGGCCAGGGCTTTACCGCCAAGCTGGAGTCGGGCTTTACCGAAGGCCCGGTCGGTTTTGGCGTCGATGCCATGGGCCAGCTGGGTATCAAGCTCGACTCCAGTCGCGACCGCCGCAACACCGGCTTGCTGCCCTTTGGACCAAACAGCCATGAACCGGTCGATGACTACAGCGAACTGGGCCTGACCGGCAAGGTGCGCGTGTCCAAAAGCACATTGCGCCTGGGCACGCTGCAACCCATCTTGCCGGTGGTGGTCTACAACGACACCCGCCTGCTGGCGTCCACCTTCCAGGGTGGCCTGTTGACCAGCCAGGACCTTGATGGCTTCACCTTCAACGCCGGCCGCCTGACCAAGGCCAACCTGCGCGATTCCTCGGGCCGGGACGACATCGGCTATGGCGCTGCGACCAGCGACCACCTGGACTTCGGCGGTGGCAGCTATGCCATCACCCCGCAAACCAGCGTCAGCTACTACTACGCCAAACTCGAAGACATCTACCGCCAGCAGTTCGTGGGCCTGATCGATACCCGTCCGTTGAGCGAAGGTGTGAGCCTGCGCAGCGACCTGCGCTACTTCGACAGCCGCAACGACGGCGCCGAGCGTGCCGGCAACATCGACAACCGCAACTTCAACGCCATGTTCACGCTCGGCGTGCGGGCGCACAAGTTCACCGCCACCTGGCAGCAGATGTCCGGCGACAGCGCCTTCCCGTTCGTCAACGGCGGCGACCCGTTCACGGTCAACCTGGTCACCTACAACACCTTCACCCGTGCCGGGCTGGACTCATGGCAAGTGCGCTATGACTACGACTTTGTGGCGATGGGCATCCCCGGCCTGAGTTTGATGACCCGCTACACCGACGGCCGCCACGCCGAAACCGCCACCGTCAGCAATGGCCGCGAGCGCGAACGCGACACCGACATCACCTACGTCATCCAGAGCGGCCCGTTCAAAGACGTGAGCCTGCGCTGGCGCAATGTCACTTTCCGTTCCGGCAATGGCCTGACCAATGCCGTGGACGAAAACCGACTGATCATCGGCTACACCCTGGCGCTGTGGTAACAGCGCGCCCCTACATTTGAACATCATGGAGAACAGCATGTCTGCCGCCCCTACCCTGCAAAGCTTCATTGCCGGCCGTTGGCTGGGCCAGCATGGCGCTCAGGCCCTGCGCAGTGCCCTCGACGGCCACGTGCTTGCCTACAGCCATGAAGAGCGCCCGGACTTCGCCGAAGCCGTGGACTACGCCCGAGCCCGTGGCCTTGCCAGCTTGATGGCCATGGACTTCCAGCAGCGCGCCCAGCGCCTCAAAGCCCTGGCCTTGTACCTGGCCGAACGCAAGGAACAGCTTTACGCCTTGTCGCACCACAGCGGCGCTACCCGTGCCGACAGCTGGATCGACATCGAGGGTGGTAACGCCACGTTGTTCTCGTACGCGGGCATTGGCAGCCGTGAGTTGCCGTCGGGCAACCTGGTTCACGAAGGCCCTGCCATTGCGCTGGGCAAACAAGGCCATTTCGCCGGCAGCCACATCCTGGTGCCGCGTGCAGGCGTTGCGGTGCACATCAACGCGTTCAACTTCCCCATCTGGGGCATGCTGGAAAAATTCGCGCCGACTTTCCTGGCCGGCATGCCTTGTATCGTCAAGCCTGCGACCTCCACCAGCTACCTGACCGAAGCCGTCGTGCGCCTGATGAACGCCTCCGGCTTGCTGCCGGAAGGTAGCCTGCAATTGGTGATCGGCAGCACAGGCGACTTGCTCGACCGCCTGCAGGGTCAGGATGTCGTGACCTTCACCGGCTCCGCCGATACCGCTGCCAAATTGCGCGTCACGCCGAACCTGATACGTAATTCGGTACCTTTCACCGCAGAGGCGGATTCGCTGAACTGTGCCATCCTCGGGCCGGACGTGAGCCCGGACAGCGAAGAGTTCGATCTGTATATCAAGGAGGTGGTGCGTGAAATGACCACCAAGGCCGGGCAGAAATGCACCGCCATCCGCCGGGCCATTGTGCCGGCCAGGCACATCGATGCCGTTGCCACACGCTTGCGCGAGCGCCTGAGCAAAGTCGTGGTTGGCGACCCCTCGCTGGAAGGCGTGCGCATGGGTGCACTGGCCTCCCACGACCAGCAGCACGACGTGGCCGAGCGGGTACGCAGCCTGCTGCAAAGTTGTGACCAGCTGTTCGGCGCCAGCGATGGCTTTGCGCCGCGCGGCGAGGGTGTGGCCGAAGGGGCGTTCTTCGCCCCGACCCTGCTGCAAGCCCGCGACCCGCACGCCGAAGGCGGCGCCCACGACATCGAGGCGTTCGGCCCGGTCAGCACGCTGATGGCCTACGATGATCTTGACGAAGCCTTGGCGCTGGCCGCGCGGGGCAAAGGCAGCCTGGTGGCAACCCTGGTCACCGCCGACCGTAGCGTGGCGGCCAAGGCCATTCCGGTGGCGGCTGCCTGGCATGGCCGCCTGCTGGTGCTCGACAGCGAGGCCGCGAAGGAGTCCACCGGTCATGGCTCGCCATTGCCGCAACTCAAGCACGGCGGCCCTGGCCGGGCCGGTGGTGGTGAAGAGCTGGGTGGCCTGCGTGCGGTCAAGCACTACCTGCAGCGTGCCGCTGTCCAGGGTTCGCCGAGCATGCTCACGGCAGTCACCGGCGAATACGTGCGCGGTGGCGAAGTGATCGAAACCGAAGTGCACCCGTTCCGCCGCTACTTCCAGCAGCTGCGCATTGGCGAGTCGCTGCTGACCCACCGCCGCACGGTGACCGAAGCCGACCTGGTCAACTTCGGCTGCCTGTCGGGTGACCACTTCTACATGCATTTCGACGAAATCGCAGCCAAGGAATCGCAGTTTGGCAAGCGCATTGCCCATGGCTACTTCGTGCTGTCGGCGGCAGCCGGCCTGTTCGTGTCGCCGGGTGCCGGGCCGGTGTTGGCCAACTATGGCCTGGATACTCTGCGTTTCATCAACCCGGTGGGCATTGGCGACACCATCCAAGCGCGTTTGACCTGCAAGCGCAAAATCGACCAAGGCAAGACCAGCCCGTTGGGCCAGCCGCAGGGTGTGGTGGCGTGGGATGTCGAAGTCACTAACCAACTGGGGGAGCTGGTGGCCAGCTATGACATCCTGACCTTGGTGTTGAAGCAGCCGGAGTGATGGTTTGACCTCGCCGGCCACTTCACGGGTTCAACCGCGAAGTGGCCGGCAGCTTCAGGTGTGGCATCAACGCATTGCCGCCGGATCCACCGCCGACTGGTTCGGCTTGCTCCCCGAAATTCGCCAGGTCACTTCGGTAATCCCGTAGCGCTCGGCCATGGGCCGGCTGATCTTCCGAATTTTTTCGCGCCCGAACTTGGGAATGATGCCGATGCCCGCATCGCAACTTGCCCAATGCCAGGCCTCGGCATTGTCCAACCGCTCCAGACGAATGATGAAACTGCGCGGCTGGCCATGCAGTTGGTAATCGATGATGTACAGTTGTGGGCTAGGCATCGCAAGGGGCCTCCTCTTCTCCATGGATGACAACCTGATTGATCCGGGCATGGCCAGATAATTCAAAAAAATGTCGAACAATTAGAACCCGTTACCCTAAGGTGGGGATGTTCAGTCACTGGCTGCGGCTGCGCCCGTGGCTATTCTGCCCCCCTTTGCGGCCCGCTTCCGATGCCCGCTGGCGGTCATTGGCAAAATTGCCGCCAGAAGCCTGCCCTCCCTTTTGCCCGGCGCGGGAGGCGCGCTCTCTGTCGTTGGCGAAGTTGCCTGGGTTGGTTTCCTTGGTGCCACCACGTTGGCCGGTTTGCGCTTGATCCTGTGCCATGTCGTTACTCCTTGCGAGGATTTGGCGGGTTGCATGGCCAGTACCATGCCCTAATTCCGAGCCGCCAATTGCAAGGTCTGCTCAATCGTTTTGCCCGCAGGTGACGAGCGGCACGAAACTGTTACGGGCAAAATGTTTGCGCGGCAAAGCTGCCGGCCTTGGACCGTCAAGCGTGAACACTCCACTGAACCGCATCCACGTCGATCGGCATTTCATCAATGGCATGGATCATCCCGTTCTCCAGCGCCTCCCGTGGCCCCAATATGCGCGGATAGGCCATCAGATACCGCGGCACATCCAGTACCTCAGCGGCGCCTTTGGTGCGTTCGGCGACGATCTGCGCATACAAGCGCAAATCGTAATCCAGGCTCATGGCGTACTCGGCCATCCTTGAATGGTCCACCGAGCCATGCAAGGTCCAATGAAACGGGTGGAACAGGAACTTGCTGTAACTGCATGCCGTACGCCGCTCCCCGGCCAGAAACAGAATATTACCCATGGACTCCACCGTGCCCAGGTTGTGCGTCTGCACCTGAATCGGTAACGCACGCAGGAAGTTGTACAGGGTAAACCCGTAGCTGCACTCGCCCCCCATGGTGGCGATGTTCAGTTGCAGTACCTCGGCCCCCTGCTGCAACGCCCGTGAACAGGTATTGACCAGGTTGCCGCAGGTTGACGAGTTGATAGGCCCGGTGAAATGGATGATATGTCGTGCCATGTTTGCCTCCAGGGTTGGCAGGTCACTCCTTGGACTTGGCGTGTATGCGGTGGAAACGTCAACCGCCGCAAAGTTCAACCCGGCCTCACCCTGTTGGCGCAACGCCATGCAGAGGCCGTCTGGCCTGGCATTACGACACAGGTTACACGTGGCTGAACAACACCCGTTTGAACGCTTCGGCCGCCAAGTGAACCTGCACCGCCCAGTCATCCGCTGCATCGCTGCCGGCATCGTCGGAAATGTACTTGAGGCAAACAAAAGGTATGTTTTCGTCGCGTGCGATCAATGCCAGCACATAGGCTTCCATGTCGACCACGTCATAAGGCGCGTCGCCATGGTTGATCTCGAAGTTGTCGCCACTGCCACAGGTTTCCTGTGCCAGCCCGGGGATAGCGGTGCCGTGCTCCAGTACCACCGGTATGTCCGACAGCGGCGTTTCATACCGGGCAAAGCCCAATGGCGTCACATCCATGTCGCGTTGCACGAAGCGGCTACAACACACCACCTCGCCCTTGCCATGGCGCTGGCTGCCCGCCGAGCCCAGGTTCACGATCAGCTTCGGGCGGTGCGCCGCAATGGCTTTGGTCAGGGCGATGGCAGCATTCACCTTGCCAATACCCGTGAACACGGTGCGCACCTCGGTGAATACATCGCCCGCCTCGGCCTCGAGGGCGAAGACGAATAGCGTGTCATCCAGGGAAATGTCAGGGAATTGCTTGATCAGCATCATGGAGCAGATGATTCCGGGTGGCTGCAAAGGGCGCCGCCATTGTCGGCCAACCCTGGCTAATTGCAAACCCCCGGTTCATTGCAGTGCCAGGTTGCCCCGGCACTGCCATCAGGTCACTTACGAGCGGCCGCCCTTACGGCCCGACTCGCTATCGTGGGGCATGTTGCCGCCCGAAGACTGGCCGCCCTTGCGTCCGGCTTCGGAGGCCTTTTCACGATCGTTGGCGAAGTTGCCCGGGTTCTTGCTACCACCCTGGCTGCCTTGTTGATTGCCGGTGCGGCTGTTTTCTTTGTTGGCCATGGTCTTGAAACCTCGTATGACTTGGGTGTGCACGGCACGTTGCCGTACACAGGTTGTGAGTACGGCTCCCTCGGGGGATTCGGTTTATTGCGAAGGGTTCGGACCGGTGGCGTTAAATAAGCGACAACGCCATATTTGGGGCGCCTGTCAGTCGTGCGGCGGGCTATCCAGGCGAGCTTGTCGGCGGCCCAGCCAGCCACCGGTCACTGCCCAGCCCAAGGCAATCAATGCGCCGATGAGCATCGCCAGTTGCGGGTGCTCGCCCATCACGTCCAGTGCCCGCTTGACCCAGCCGCTCAAGGCATCGCCACCCCGGTAGACCACCGTGTCGATGAAGTTCTTGGCCTTGTACTTGTCCTCGGCCGGCAGTACCGTGAACAGCATTTCCCGCCCAGGCCGCACCAGTGCGTATTCGCCAGCTCGGCGCACCACCATGACCCCCACGAACACGGCGAACACCGGGGCCAGCGCCAGCCACACAAAGCCCACAGCCATCACCAGCGGCACCGCTACCAGCAACACCCCCACGCCCAACCGACGCGCCAGGCGGCCCGTGAGGAATACCTGGGTAAGGATGGCCAATGCCTGCACGACGGTGTCGATCAGGCCGAACACCTGGGTTTGCCGGGTGCGATCGGCAAAGGTTTCGCTGACGATGCGTGCCTGCTCGAAATACAAGAAGGTGCTGACGCTGGCCAGCAACACGACGAACAGCGCGATCCCCAGCAGATACGGCGAGCACAGTACGGCGGTGGCACCGGCAAACGGGTTGCCGCCCAAAGGTCGCGATCCCGAGCGTTGGGCTTGTGCCGGTAGAGGTTCGCGTGCTCGCCAGCGTTGCAGGAACAGGGCCGCGCTACTGCTGCCCAGCAACAATACCGCCGCCAGCACCAGCAGCCCGGCATGGCCCAGCGGCGCCACCAGCAAGGTGCCTAGCAGGGGGCCACTTAGCCCGCCCAGGCTAGCCCCAGCTGCCAGCAGGCCGAACAAACGCTTGCCCTGGGCGGTGGAAAACAGATCAGCAAGCACGCTCCAGGCCAGGGAGATGGTCAGCAGGTTGAATACCGACAGCCAGATGTAGAAGGCCCGGGCCGCCCACACGTCGTCAGGGGCAACTGCGAACAGGGCGGCGAACAGCAGCAGGTTGCTGGCAAAGAAGCCATAGGTCCACGGCAGGATGAGCCTGCGTTGCACCCTGGACGCCAGCCAGCCGAACAGCGGCAGGCACGCCAGGGTGGCAATGAAGGTGCCGGTGAACAGCCATTGCAGGTTGTCCACCCCACCGGCAATACCCATGGTTTCGCGCACCGGGCGCAGCATGAAGTAACCGGTGAACAGCAGGAAGAACAGCAGCAAGCCGGCGATGACCGCCGGCCCCTCGCCGGGCTTGATGTTCAGCCCTTGATCGAGACGCTGCCGCCACGCTTGCATGGTGTCAGGCAAACTGCTTGATCAGCGCCTGTTGCTGCGCCTGACTAAGCAGGGGTTCATGCCCGGCCTTCAGCTGGTCGAGCTGGCGTTCGGGCCGGCCGGTGGCGGGGATGACCGTGGTCACCGCCGGATGGCTGATGGCGAACTTCAGAAACAGCTGCGCCCAGCTGCCGATGCCTGCTTCTGCGGCCCAGCCGGGCAACGCCTGGTCCTTGACCCGCGCAAACAGGCGGCCATCGTCGAAAGCACGGTTGATCAGCACCGCAACACCTTTGTCCTGGCAAAGCGGCAGCAGTGCGCGGGCGGCGTCGGGGGCGTTGACCGAGTAGTTGATCTGGATGAAGTCCAGCGGCTCGCTGCGCACGATTCGGGCGACTTCGTCCTGGCCACTGTTCAGGTAATGGGTGATGCCGACGTAACGGGCCTTGCCCTGATGCTTCAGCTCACGGGCATAGGGCAGCTGGGTCTGCCACTCACGCAGATTGTGAATTTGCAGCAAGTCGACTTTGTCGGTACGCAGGCTCTTCAGGCTGCCGGCCCACTGTGCTTCGGCCTCGGCCCGGCTGTTGGCAGCGATCTTGGTGGCTATGAAGCACTGCCGATGCCAGCCACCCTCCTCGAGCAACTGGCCGAGTATGCTGTCGGCGCCACCATAATTGGGCGACGTATCGATCACCCGGCCACCGCCTTCGAAAAAGGCCTTGAGCACGATTTTCAGCTGCTCGTACTGAGCCGAACCAGCGTCCACTTCGAAGCTGCCCGAGGTACCGGCACCGATAACCGGCAACGCTTCACCGGTGGACGGCACTTTACGGCTCAGCAGGCCGGCCGGGCTGGCGGCATGCAGCCAAGGGGCCGCCGCCAGCAAGCTCAATGCGGCACTGGCGCGTAGGACATCACGACGTGCGTACATGGAAAGCTCCCGTCATGAATCGGAAACTTTCAAGGCTAGTCGCTCTGCTCCGCGCCAGCAGGTGTTTCTGTATCTGGATGTTTAGTGATCAGGCCTGCAGCAGCTGGCGCAGGTCGACCCCCGCGTCACCCATCGGCGGGCACCAGTAATAGCCACCGGTGAGTGGCCGGCTGAAGCGGTACAGGCCATCGATGATGCCGTCCTCCAGTCCGCTCATACGCCGCAGTTGCACCTCGAATGCATCGAAGCTGTGGCCCAGGGCGACAAAGGCCAGGCCGGCACCGCGCTGGTCGGCCCAGGCCACCGAGCGACGCACCATGAACGCCTCGGGTTCGAAGCTTTCCTGGGCGGTGCGCTTGACGTGTGCGGACTCGGGCGCGTCGTCGAGCTCTTCGTTGTCGCTCAGGCGACGGCCGATAATGTTGTCCTGATCGGCCTGGGGCAGCGACTTGAAGTATTCCAGGTCGTGCTTCCACAGCTGGAACGCGGCAAAGCTGGAACCGTCGCTGGCAATGGCCGCTTGCACCGCATCTTCGTCCACCGGGTTTTCGGTGCCGTCTTCGTAGCCTGTCAGGTCATGGCCGCCACGGTGCAGGAAGCCATCAACGCTGTCCGCCAGGCGCAAGGCCGGTGCCAGCACCTGTTCCAGGGCGTGGGCGCGCAGCAGCAGGTCGCCGCGCTCGTTCCCGCGCAACCACAGCCACAGGGCGTGCTGAGTGCTCGGGTTTTCTACGGCGGCATCTAGCAGCGGGAAGGCGCGCAGGCCGGGCACTTCGCGGCCCAGGGCCTTGGCCAGCGGGGCGCCGACACCGAGCAGCAGCTGTTCTCCATCGACCTGCGGCAGCAAGGCATCGAGCACAGCAGGCAACGCCTCGGGTGACTGCAGGGTGAAGAACAGGTGACGGGCGTGGGCCGGCACAGGGTTGGCAAGCAGACCTTGCTGGAACGGCATGACAGGCTAATCCTTGGTAAAAGCGGGAATGCTACTGCGCCTGCAGGCCTACTGCAACGCGGCATGCAGCCTGGCCAGCCGCTGCGCTTGGTAACAAATGGTTACCAATAGCTGGCCCTTTGCAATGAGCTATCAATCCGCGCCTGCCTACACTCCTCGAGATCCTTCGCCCAAGAGACCGCCCATGACAGCCTCGCCCTTGCTCACCGCCGTTCTGCCGCTAGCCTTGGGCATCATCATGCTCGGCCTTGGGCTGTCGTTGACCCTGGCGGACTTCGCTCGCGTTGTGAAATACCCCAAACCGGTGATGGTCGGCCTGGCCTGCCAGATCCTGCTGCTGCCGTTGGTGTGTTTCCTGATCGCCAACGGTTTTGGCCTGGAGTCGGCCCTTGCGGTAGGGCTGATGCTGTTGGCGGCCTCGCCAGGCGGCACCACGGCCAACCTGTTCAGCCACCTGGCCCATGGCGATGTGGCGCTGAACATCACACTCACGGCGGTCAATTCGCTGATCGCAATCCTGACCATGCCATTGCTCGTGAACCTGTCGTTGAGCTGGTTCATGGCTTCGGATCAAGCCATTGCGCTGCAGTTTGCCAAAGTGATGCAGGTGTTTGCCATTGTGCTGCTGCCGGTGGCACTGGGCATGCTGATACGCCATTTCGCCCCGGCTTTCGCCGCGCGCATGGAAAAACCGATGAAGCTGGTGGCCGCGCTTTTCCTCGCCTTCACCATCGTCCTGGCCTTGGCCAAGGACTGGCAGACCGTGGTCGAGTATGCGCCGGTGGTGGGCCTGGCGGCGCTGCTGTTCAACCTGTTGAGCCTGGCAGTGGGTTACTGGGTGCCGCGCCTGCTGAATATTCCCAAGCGCCAGGCAATTGCCATTGGCATGGAAATCGGCATCCATAACGGGACCTTGGCCATTGCCTTGGCGCTGAGCCCTTCGCTGCTGAACAACGCGACCATGGCGGTACCGGCGGCGCTGTATAGCCTGATCATGTTCTTTACGGCAGCGGGGTTTGGCTGGTGGGTGAGCCGTGGGCATGTGGCGGCGCAGCCCGAAGGCGAAGCGGCGAATTGAGGCCCGTTCAGGTTGTCACTGCTGGCTGCGCTTGCTGCGCAGCTGCTGCTTCAACACCTTCAATGGGGGCGCATAGAAGAAACCGAACGAAACACTTCCCTTGCGCCCCTTCACCGCATGGTGCAACCGATGCGCCCGGTGCAAGCGTTTGAGGTAGCGGTTGACTGGCCGAGGCTTGCGCGGCCAGTGCCGGTGAAAAAATCCGTCATGGGCCACCACATACAGCACCCCGTACCCAGCCACCCCACCGCCCACCCACTGCAAGGGCGCATAACCGCTTTTGCCCAGCGCTACCAGTGCCGTGGCGATCAGGCCAAGGGCCACGAGGTACAGGTCATTGGTTTCGAGCATGCCCAGGTGAGGCTCATGGTGCGAACGGTGCAGCCACCAGCCCCAGCCATGCATGATGTACTTGTGAGCCAGCGTGCCAACGCCCTCCATGGCCACCAGGGTGCCGAACAGTACGGCGAGATTGAACAGCATGGAACGGTCCGGGTGATGGCAAAGAGAGGCGCAAGGTTAACGGCTGCCCAGGTTTTTTTCCATGTGGGCGTGAGCGGCTGCACGCCATTCAAGGATGAAGCCATTGTCATGTTTCGCCCTTGACCTGCTCTGCCACCGGGCGTATGGTCCGCGACGCAATTTTGCCTTCCTAAACAGGAGACCTGCCTTGGACAGTAGCCCCAGTCGCTTGCGACAGGCCCGCGTGGCGCACTAGCCCGGCAGTGTCCTGCACTGTCTGGCCGCCCTGGCAAGACGGTGGTTTCTTGTAACCCCCGCTTTTCCTCCCTTCCTCGTGATCCTGCGCATTGATCTGGTTTTTCAACCACGCCAACTGATGGCGTTCATGCGGGCGTATGCCTGCGCAAGAGGTTTGCTATGGATTGGAAAGTATTTCTGCTGCGCGCCAGCATTGCCTTGCTGTTGGGGGCGTTGATCGGTGCCGAACGGCAATTGCGCCAACGCCTGACCGGGCTGCGCACCAATGCGCTGGTCAGCACCGGTGCCTGCCTGTTCGTGCTGATGACCCAGGCGGTGCCAGGCATGGCACCTGCCGATGCGTCGCGCGTCGCCGCCTATGTGGTGTCGGGCATCGGCTTTCTCGGGGGTGGTGTGATCATGCGTGACGGCTTCAACGTACGAGGCCTGAACACTGCAGCCACCTTGTGGTGTACGGCGGCAGTGGGTGTGCTGTGCAGCCTTGGGCTGCTGTTGGAGGCGGCATTGGGTAGCCTGGTGGTGCTATGTGCCAATATCCTGCTGCGTGACATCGCCCAGCGCCTGGACCGTCAGGACGTGGTGCCGGCCAGCGAGGTGGAGCAGCACTTCGAAGTGCGAATCGTCTGCCGCGCCGAGGACGAAATCCAGGTGCGCAGCCTGATGCTGCATAGCCTGGGCGATCCGCAGCTGCGGCTGCAGTCACTGCAAAGCCAGGATCTGGACAGCCCGGCGCGCCTGGAAGTACGCGCCGAGCTGTTGGGCACCGCGCAGGCACCCGCGCAACTGGAGCGGCTGGTCAGCCGGGTGAGCCTGGAGAAAGGTGTAAGCTCGGTGCGCTGGCAATTACAGCCGCAAGTACTGGCGGCGGATTACTGAAACAGGAGTGATTCATGCGTATCCGCCCTACCCTCGAGCGCGATATTCAACACCTGCCAGACCTAGAGCGTTCGGCGGCCCAGGCGTTTGCCGGCTGGCCGACGCTGGCCTGGCTGGCGCAAGGTGATGTGATGGATTGCGTTGCGCACAGGGCTTTCGTCGACGCGGGCGGTAGCTGGGTGGCCGAGGACGATAATGGGTGCCTTGCCGGTTTTGCTTGTGCCCGCCGTGAAGGGCAGGCGCTGCACCTTTATGAAATATCGGTGCGCCAGGAGGTTCAAGGGCAAGGCGTGGGGCGGCGTTTGCTGCAGCAAGTGGCTGATGCCGCGCGTGACGCGGGCCTGCGCGAGCTCACGTTGACCACCTTTGCCAATGTGCCCTGGAATGCGCCCTTCTATGCACGGTTCGGGTTCGAGGTGCTCGATGAGAGGCTGCTGAGCCCGCGGTTACGGGAAACCCTGGCCAATGAACGTGCACACGGCCTCACTGAGCGTTGTGCAATGCGCCGTTACGTCGATCATTAGACGGGCCCGTCACTCGGCATGTGCAGGCAGGTGTGCCCTGCATTGCGCCAACGCCACATCGCGTTCTTTTAGCTCTTCTTCATACCGCAGCAACTGCCGCGCCTGTTCCGCGCACACGTCGCGCCTGGTTTCCAGATGCTGCGCTTGCACATCCAGCTGCCGGCGCATTTCTTCGCTGGCACCTTGTGCCTGGGCCAGGATCGTCCGCAAGCCCTGGATCTGCGCATCGCGTTGCTCCAGCAACTCGTCCTGCGCCCGGCACGCGCTGGCGGCCTGGCGGTGCTCACCCAACAAACGCTCATTATCGCGGTGCAAGCGGGTCAGCTCGTCCTGCTTCACGATCATGCCTTGTTGCAGTTGACGTACTTCCACCTGCATCTGCTGCAGTTGTGCTTCGTGGCGGCGTTGCTCCTGCTCGCGCTGTTCACGGCTGGCATTGCGGTAATGCTCCAGGGCATCGCGGGCATGTCGGTGTTTGTCCTCCAGTGACTTCACCTGTTCGTCCTTGTCGGCCAGACGCACCTGCAATTCACCTAGCGACTGGTTGAGGCTGGCGCTGCGCAGCTGTTCGGCTTGCAGCGTGCTCTGTGTGGTCAGCCGTTTTTCCGTCTCGTCGGCCAAAGCCGCTGCATCGATCTTATGTTGCTGAAGCGCCGCCGCCAGGGCCTGCTGGGCGATGTCGAGCTGAGCCTCAAGCGCTTCTCGCTGTTGAGTGAAGGTGCTTTCGGCCTGCTCGATCTTCAGGTCGGCCTCATCTTGTAGCTGAGTGGCCAATTGGCCGACCAAGCGGCTTAGCACATCGCTCAGCGCCGCGCCCCCTTCGGAGGCCACGGGTTGCTGGCCGTTCAATTCCTTGAGGTAGCGGTGAATCGTGGTTTTCGATCCGGTATTGCCCAGCTCGATACGTATGGCATCGATGCTGGGGTTCTCGCCGCGGGCAATCAACGCCTGACGTGCCTGCTGAACCACCACCTTGTTGATACCGCCCCGGGCCATGCCTGCTCCTACGATTTTGTACTGTGTTATGTAACATGTAATTACGTACTGATTATGGCGATAACAACGCTCACCTGCAAACGTTTCCTCAGGAAGAATAATCACGGCTTATCGCATGTTACCGGCAAAAATCCGCTCCAAGCGTGCGTTTAGCCGTACGGCAAACAGCAAAACGCCCCGTCCGGCTCAAGGCCGGCGGGGCGTTACGGGCTTCAAAGTGGCGGGTGTATCAGTGCGTGCGCTCAACCTGCGCGGGCGTGCGGCGCATCAACACCTTGCCGTTTCGCACCGACACCAGCGCGTGCCCTTGGCTACGCACCATTTCGTAATCGTCCGGTGCCGACAGCAGCAACAGGTTGGCCGGCCGCCCCACCTCGATGCCGTAGCGCTCCCCCAGGTTCAGGGTGCGGGCGCTGTTATCGGTGATCAGGTCCAGGCAGCGCTGCAGGTCTTCGTAGCCGAGCATGTGGCAGATGTGCAGCCCCGCTTCGAGAATGCGAAGGATGTTGCCATTACCCAGCGGGTACCAAGGGTCGACGATGGAATCCTGGCCAAAGCACACGTTCATGCCGGCGCGGTCGATCTCGGCCACGCGAGTGACGCCGCGGCGTTTCGGGTAGTTGTCGAAGCGCCCTTGCAGGTGAATGCTCTCGGTCGGGCACGACACGAAGTTGATGCCCGACAGTTTCAGCAGGCGGAACAGCTTGTAGCAGTAGGCATTGTCATACGAACCCATGGCCACGGTATGGCTGGCGGTTACCCGGGCGCCCATACCGCGCACCCTGGCTTCTTCGGCCAGCACTTCAAGGAAGCGCGATTGCGGGTCGTCGGTCTCGTCGCAGTGCACGTCCACCAGGCAGCCGGTACGTTCGGCCAGGTCCATCAGGAACTTCACCGACGAAACGCCCTGCTCACGGGTGTTCTCGAAATGCGGAATACCGCCCACCACATCGGCACCGATGGCCACCGCTTCGGTCATCAGCGCCCGCCCGTTGGCGTACGACTCGATACCCTCCTGCGGGAAGGCGACGATCTGCAGGTCGACCCGTGCGCGCACTTCGTCTCGCACCTCGACCATGGCCTTGAGCGCAGTGAGTTTCGGGTCGGTCACATCGACATGCGTGCGTACATGCTGGATACCGTGGTCCACCAGCATGCCGATGGTCTTTTTCGCGCGGGTCTTGATGTCATCGTGTGTGGTGATTTCCTTACGCTCGGCCCAACGCTCAATGCCTTCGAACAGGGTGCCGCTCATGTTCCACTTCGGCTCGCCCGCGGTCAGCGTGGCGTCCAGGTGAATGTGCGGCTCGACAAAAGGCGCCACCACCAGGTTTTGCCCGGCGTCCAGATCATCACCCGCGCACGGTGCCACTCCATCGGCCTGAGGCACAATGGCGCCGATGTACTCGCCGCTGAGTTCGATCCGGAACAGGCCAGGTTTGCCGCGCAGCCGTGCGTTGACAATGTTCATGGTGTTTCTCCTTGTCGAGGGCTTCGCTCAAAGGTGCAGATTAGCCTCCGTTTAACCCCATCTGCCAGAAGTCTGCCTCCAGGCTGGAAGCTTGCCCGAAAATCCCCACCAACTCTGCAAAGCGCTGCTCGGTCATGCTCCGCGCCGCCAGCTCATCCAGATGCTTGCGCGCTGCCGCCGCCACGCCTTGATAGCCTTCCCCGGCATATTCACCAATCCACTCGCGGTACGGGTGCTTGCTCAAATCGCCGATCCGTTCCGCCAGGGTCCGGCCGATTTCGGCATAGCCGATCACGCAAGGCGCCAGTGCCACATGCAGTTCCAGCAGATCGCCGGCGGCACCGCAATCCAGTACATAGCGGGTATAGGCCACCGTGGCCTGGTGCTCGGGCGCAGCTTCGATATCGGCCTGGGTCAGCCCCCAGCGCGCGCACAGGCGCAGGTGCAGTTCAGTTTCATCCAGGATCGCCGCCAGCCCGGCCTGCGCAGCGCGGATGTCGGCCGGGCGGCGGCTCTTGTAAGCCGCCAGCGCCCAGGCACGGGCAAACTGGATAAGAAACAGGTAATCCTGCACCAGGTAAGTCCGGAATGCTTCTTCGCTCAACGTGCCCTCGCCCATCTGCCGCACGAAGTCATGGTCGACATAGCTGTTCCACTGTAGCGAGGCAGCAGCCTTGAGGCGCTCGAAGACGTCCATGCTCATTTGCCCTCCGGGTAAACGGCATCGAAGAAGGCCAGTTCCAGCGCTACGGTGCGCTGGTAGAAGTCAGTGGCCAGTGCAGCTTCCTGCGGGCCGACGCGGTCCAGCTCGGATTGCAGGAAGGCAACGAAGGCCTGGAAGGCCGGGTTATCGTGCAAGGTGATCCACTCGGCATGGACGAAATTGTTCGGCATGGGTTTGGGCGCCTTCAGCGCCCAGTCCAGGTACAGGCCTTCGGCAACGTTGAGCACTGCCAGCGCCGCCGCATAAGAACGGGTTGCCGCCGCTTCACGCATGATCGCCTTGAAACCTGCGGTTGGCACAGTGTCGGTCGGTTCAGTGCGTTGCGCCGGGCTTACATCCAGAGCGTCGAAAGCGCGCAGGAAGTAGGTGTTCTCGTCGCTGGAAATCATCCCGGCGAAGCGGCCGAAGCGCAGGCGCGCCTCGAACGTGTCAGCGGTGGCGATGGCCGCGCCCAGCAAGGTGAGGAAGCTGTCGAGGAAACGGTGGTCCTGCACCAGGTAGTCGACCATGATCGGGTCTGGCAGGCTGCCGTCGCACAATTGGGTCACGAAACGGTGGCCCACGGCCGCCGACCAGGTCGGCTCGCTTTGGCGGCGCAGGGACTGGCTGAAACGTTCGGTCATGTTGCTGTCCTTGATGGGGGTGACAGCGAGACCTTGGCAGTGAGCATGGACGGGCCTCGCAGTGAGGCCGGCAAAAAGGCAGGTTACGAATCCCATCCCTTCGCCGGCATGATCCGGATCAGGTTCGAAGGGTCACCGCGCTGCAACGCTCAGCGGTTTCTCAGCCCGTTGCCGGGCTCCCCTTGGTGGCGCTCAGGTATACCCCAGTGAGCCAGTGCTGTCACTACCCATCCCCCCAAAGACTGGGCACTGGGTGACCCGCTAGTGGGGACATATCCCCATTTTTGACGCTCTGTTATCTAGCGCACATCAGGCGCTACAACGATTTGTTTAATAGAGCATTACCGAAATATCGGTTGGCACAGCCGTTGCTCAGGGCTTTTTACCGGGCAAAACGCCATTGATGGCTTTAAGCCATAAAGCCGCGAGCGAGGCATAAGGCAATGAAAACATCTGCCGTGATCCACCCTGCTAGGCATGCATTCCAGCTGTCCACCGTCACCGCGCTGATGCTCAGCCTCGGGCTGATCACGGTTACAGCGGCCCCCCTCGACGATAACGGCCTGCCGCCGCCAACCGATCCTTCCGCCTACACCGACCAACCGGCTGATCCGACCCCGGCCCTGCTGAACCTCAATACATTGCCCGAAGCCAACCAAGGTTCGCTGGAGCTGACCAATGGGATGTATGGCGACCGCAACACGGTGCGCACCGACAACGTACTACCGCCTGCCCTGCAAACCTCTGACAGGTACCCTACCAACGGCAAGCCCAGCCCGCTGTTCGGTGCGCAGCCGTTCACCCAACAATTGCTGCTGTTCGAAGAGTTCGGCACAGAAAAACTCGACCCCACCCTGCCACCGCCCAGCCTGACCTTCCCGGTTCCCACCCTGGGGGCCGCCCCGGCGCAGGACCCCAACGTCGTTGCCCGCAGCGGCCCCAGTGGCACCGCGCTGGAAGCTTTCCTCAAGCAACCCGGGCTTTACCCGTTCCCGACCCAGTACGCCAACGTGCTGGACCGCAACCCATGGAAGGCGCAGATCGAGATGTTCCTGAACCGCAAGCCGGTCGGCTCCCCGGCTGAAGGCCGTCCACCAGGCAAAGGCTGGTCACACCAGCGCTGGAACGAGTTTTACCCGCAGACTGCATTCAAGACCGCGCAAGCCGGTGCGCGCATCAACCAGGGCCTGCGCGACCGCAAGCAGTTGCACAACTATGCGGTCGGTGAATTCGGCCCGGGCGGGCTGTACTACCAGACCTCCGACATCCCGAATACGCTGGGCACGACCAAGGGCATCGACACCCGCTTCCACCCGAACATGCCGCTGCAGAACCACAAGTCGCTGTGGACGTTCGATGGCACGTTCCCGGTCAAGCTGCTGATGGTGCGCTATGGCCAGCCGGTGCTGATGCGCCATTACAACGCCCTGCCGATCGACCCTTCGGCCAACGGCGGTTTTGGCCTGCATACCATCTCGACCCACGAGCACAACGGCCACTCCCCCGCCGAAAGCGACGGCTATGCCAACGCCTACTTCTTCCCCGGCCAGTACTACGACTACCGTTGGCCGGTGCAGCTGGCCGGCTACGATACCATCAACACCCGCGCACAAGACCCGCGTGCCGCGTTCCCTTGCTCACCGGGTGAAACCTTGTTCGTCAATGACGGCTCGCCCGGGCTGAAAACCTGCCAGAACGGCAGCATCAAGATTCGTGGCGACTGGCGCGAAACCATGAGTACCCACTGGTTCCACGACCACATGATGGATTTCACGGCGCAGAACGTCTACAAGGGCAACGCCGTGATGATGAACTACTACAGCGCCCTGGACCGCGGCAACGAGGCCTTGCAGGATGGCGTGAACCTGCGCTTCCCCAGCGGTTCGGGCATGCCTTGGGGCAACCGCGACTACGACGTCAACCTGGTGATGGCCGACAAGGCCTGGGATGCAAACGGCCAGCTGTGGTTCAACCCGTTCAACACCGATGGCTTCCTTGGCGACCAGATGCTGGTCAACTGGCAGTACCAGCCCAAGCTCAAGGTGCGCGCGCGCAGTTATCGCTTCCGTCTGCTCAATGGCTCGGTATCCCGCTACTTCAAATTCGCAGTCGTGCGTGAAATCGCCGGGACCAGCGGCGAATTCAAGGGGCCATCCGGCTCCAACGTGTCGTATGCGCGGGTGCCGTTCCACATGATCGCCAACGACGGCAACATCATGGAGCACGCCGTGCCATTCGACGGCACCATGGACCTCAACGGTGACGGCAACCTGCAGGACAACAACGGTATCCTGCCGCTGCAAGGTATTGCCGAGCGCTACGACATCATCATCAACTTCGCCAAGAACGGCATCAAGGTGGGCGACAAGCTGTACTTCGTCAACCTGGAGGAACACCTCACCGGCAAGGGCCCGGAAGGTGCCATCTCGCTGGCCGACGTGCTGTCGGAGAAGTACAAGGCAGTGATCAAACAGACCAGCAAGGGCCCGCTGTGGGAGAACGGCGACCCGCTGGTCGGCAAGTTCCTGCAGTTGATCGTGCAGCCGTACAGCGGCCAGGACGTGAGCATGGACCCGGTGGCCTACGAACCGGCCAAACCCGGCAAGGCCGCAGGCCTGAAAATGCTCCCGCTGCCCATTGACCGCAATTCGGCCGCCGACCAGGCCAAGATCAAGGATGCCCGCCACCGCGAGTTCATCTTTGGCCGCTCTGACGGTACCGATACCAAACCCTGGACTATCAAGACTGACGGGGGCTTCGGTTACAGCATGGACCCACGGCGCATCAGTGCTGCACCACAACTGGCCCAACAGTCCACCGACGGGGGCTTCAGCGGCGACGGCACCCTGGAAGTGTGGAAAATCGTCAACGGCGGCAATGGCTGGAGCCACCCGGTGCATGTGCACTTCGAGGAAGGTGTGATTCTTAGCCGCGACGGCAAGGCGCCGCCAGAATGGGAGAAATGGGCGCGCAAGGACGTCTACCGCATCGGGCCGGATGCCGATTCGTCGGAAGAAGTGGAAATGGCTATCCGCTTCCGCGAGTTCGCCGGTACCTACATGGAGCACTGCCACAACACCCAGCATGAAGACTCTTCGATGCTGCTGCGCTGGGACATTGAACACCCAGGCCAGTTCCAGGTAATGCCGACCCCGCTGCCAGGCTGGGATGGCGTGCAATACATGGCGTCGGTGGGCCTGCCGACCTTCCGCACCAAAGGCAAGGACGACAACGATGATGCTGCCAACAAGCCACCGGTCGCGGCCAACGACAGTGCGGCAACCACTGCTGGCAAGCCGATCACCCTGAGCGTGCTGGCCAACGACACCGACCCGGAAGGTAATCTGCCATTGACTGTCGTCGGCCTCAGCCAGCCCGACTCCGGCCAGGGTAGCGTCAGCACCAATGGCACCACGGTGACCTACACCCCGCCGGCCACGGTCGCCACGCCGTTTACCGCCAGCTTCAACTACACGGCGCGGGATGCCAAAGGGGCCGAGTCGGTGAACCCGGCCACGGTCAGCATCGCGGTCAGCCCGGCTGCAGCGGTCGACCAGATCCAGGTCACCAGTGCCACGGTGCAGGTGCGCAGCGGCAACCGCTTCACCTGGGATGTGCAAGGGACGACCACAGTGGCCACGGGCAACAGCATCAGCGTGACTGCGGCGACCACTGGTGGCCCGGTAAGCCTGGGTAACGCCACGCTGACCGCCACGACCACTGGTGCGCGCTGGCGCGTGTCGGTGACCACCACCGGCTTCGGCCCGGCCACACCGGCGACGGTTACCGCGAAGTCGGCGCTGGGGCAGACCGTGACGGCGCCAGTCAGGTATCAGTGAGTGCAAGGCGGGGGCCGCTTTGCGGCCCCCACTGCCAACCGATGAGGACCGCATCATGTCCGGCTCATGGCGTTTCCTGCTGGTGCTCGCGCTGTTCGCCGCCAGCATCCCGTTCTGGCCGTTGCTGCCGCAACAACCGGTGGCCAAAGACGCTGAAAGCCCTTGGGGTGCCGACTACTTCCCCAACATCCCCCTGCTCACCCAGGACGGGGAGCAAGTGCATTTCTTCGACGACCTGATCAAAGACAAGGTTGTCGCCATCAACTTCATTTTCACCGGCTGTTCCGACTCCTGCCCGGTTGAAACCGCACGCCTGCGCCAGGTGCAGAAGATTCTTGGCGACCGCGTCGGCAACGACATTTTCCTGTACTCCATCAGCATCGACCCTTACAACGACACGCCAGCCACCCTCAAACGCTACGCTGAAAAGTTCGGCATCGGCCCCGGCTGGACGCTGCTCACCGGTGAACCTGACGACATCGAACGGTTGCGCCGTAGCCTGGGGCTGTGGATTGACGGCCTGGAAAACGGCCGTTCCAAGGACCACAACCTGAGCCTGATCATCGGCAACCAGGCCACCGGCCGCTGGATGAAGGCTTCGCCCTTCGAAAGCCCGTACATCCTCGCCGATCGCCTGGGCAACAGCCTGCACAACTGGAAGCAGGCCAGCGCCAAGAACAATGACTACGCTCAAGCGCCCGAAGTACGTCCGCCAAGCAGTGGCGAGCAGATCTTCCGCACCCGTTGTTCATCCTGCCACACGCTGGGTAACACCGAGCCGGGGCAACCGGGTATAGGCCCCGACCTGCTGGGTGTGACCCGCCAGCGTGATGCCAACTGGCTGACCCGCTGGTTGAAAGAACCCGACCGCATGCTGGCAGAGAAAGACCCCCTGGCCATGCTGCTGTACGAGCAGTACAACCGCCTGGCGATGCCCAACATGCGGTTGGGTGATGCCGAAGTCAGCGCCTTGATGAGCTACATCGAAGAGGAAACCGCACGCCTGCAGGCGCCCTTGGCGGATACGGGGAACCCTTAAAGGCAATTAGCTATCAGTCATCAGTCTGTCATCTTATTGTCGTATTTTTCGAGCATCACCCAGGGTCGGGAACCATCAGCAGTGATTCGCCGTTCGCTTTCGTCCACCAGCCTTTTACGGCTGCTGATCCTGATGCTGTGCGCAGCCACCCTGGCCTTTCTTTGGGGGCTGCACATCCCCTCCGTAACCGCCGCCCACCCGGCGTGCGGCCTTGGCCTGCCTACACCCTCGGCATTGCCCCATTGTCGGCAGTTCTGGCTGAACCTGAGCATGACCCTGCTGATCCTCGGCAGTTTGCTGTGCACCTTGCGTCTGCTGCGCAAGCACCAGGAGGCTTTCAATGCTCTGGAGCAGGCCCAACAGGTCAACCAGCAACTTATCGGGCGCCTTGAGGAGGAACACCGGCGCAGCAGCCATGCCGCCGCCACCGACCACCTCAGCGGGTTGCACAACCGCCGCCAGTTCGTCGAGGTGGCGGGTCAGGCGCTTACCCGGCAACGGGGCAAGCGCCGGCTGATGGCGATCCTGTTCATCGACATGGACCGCTTCAAGTCGATCAACGACTCGCTCGGGCACAAGATTGGCGACCTGCTGCTGCAGGCTGTGGCCGGGCGTATCCAGCGCCTTCTGGAGCCCGGCGACGAGGCTTCGCGCTTTGGCGGCGACGAATTCGTGGTGCTGCTGGCAGGCGAACGCAGCGAGGAACAGATCAATACCTGGGTTCGCGAACTGGTTCAGCGGTTGTCGGCCACCTATGCCCTGGATGGCCAGGAGGTCAACACCAGCCCCAGCGTGGGCGTAAGCATCTGCCCCCGCGATGGCCAGGACATCGACAGCCTGGTCCGCAGTGCCGACGCGGCGATGTATTCGGCCAAACAGGCCGGGCGCGCGCAATATCGCTTCTTCGACCCCTCGCTGAACCTGGCCGACATTCAGGCCTTCACCCTTGAACAGGCCTTCGGCAGTGCCTTGGCCGAGCGCCAGTTCGTGCTGCACTACCAGCCACAGATTCGCCTCGACACCCAGCAAGTGCTGGGCTACGAAGCGCTGGTGCGCTGGGATCACCCCGAGTTCGGCCTGCTGTACCCGGACCGCTTCATCGACCTGGCCGAACGCAGTGGTTTCATTGTCGAGCTGGGTTGGGAGGTGTTGCGCCTGGCCTGCGAGGCCCTGTCGGAGTGGGACGCCCAAGGCCGACAGACACGGCTGGCTGTCAATGTCTCCGCCCTGCAACTGCGCCAGGGCGACTTCGCTACGCGGTTGCTGAACGAACTGCAGCAGTATGCGATTGCGCCGCAGCGGCTGGAGCTGGAAATCACTGAAACCACCATCCTCGACCCGGAAAGTACCGCTGTGGCGCACCTGCACACCCTGCGCAGCGCGGGCCTGGGCATCAGCCTGGACGATTTCGGCCGCGGCTACGCTGGCTTCGCCCACCTGCATTCGCTGCCGCTGAGCAAGCTGAAAATCGACCGCTCGCTGATCGCCCCCTTGTCCAACAGCCATGACGACAGCCCGATCGTGTCCTCCACCATCATCCTGGCCAAACGCCTGGGCCTGGAAGTGGTGGCCGAAGGTGTGGAAACCCGTGAGCAAGTGGTGTGCCTGAAACTGGCGGGCTGCGATATAGCCCAGGGCTATCACTTCAGCCGGCCGCTGTCGCCGGCGCAGTTGCGCGACTACCCACACTTCAACGGCATTGAGCCCTCGCACGATACGATGGTGCTGGTGCCGGCCCTGCAGGATGGCGTTGCCCCGGTGCCGCATTAGGTGCTTGTCTTGCGATTTCGGTTTATCGTGTGCCCATCACCCACCGACAGCCGCACCATGACCGATATCGAGCGCTACCTTCGCGCCGCCACCCGTGACAACACCCGGCGCAGCTACCAGGCCGCCATCGAGCACTTCGAAAGCCACTGGGGCGGCTTTCTCCCGGCCACCGCCGAGAGTATCGCCCGCTACCTGGTCGAGCATGCCGAACACCACGCCGTCAATACCCTGCGCCAGCGCCTGGCCGCGCTCAGTCAATGGCACGTCGCCCAAGGTTTCCCCGACCCGACCAAGGCACCGCTGGTACGCCAGGTTCTACGCGGCATCCGCACCCTGCACCCGACGCCGCCCAGGCAGGCCGCCCCGCTGTTGCTGCAACACCTGCAAACCGCCGTGGCGTGTTTTGAAGAGGAGGCTCGCCAGGCCCACGAACACCACGACCTGGCCGCCCTGCGCCGGGCACGCCGCGACACTGCGTTGCTGTTGCTGGGCTTCTGGCGAGGTTTTCGCGGTGATGAACTGGCACGCTTGCGCATCGAACATATCCAGGCCGAAGCCGGTGTCGGCATCACGCTGTTCCTGCCGCGCAGCAAGGGCGACCGCGAAGCCTTGGGCGTGCAGCACCGCACCCCTGCCCTCAAGGCCCTGTGCCCGGTAACGGCCTACCTGCAATGGCTGGAAGTTGCCGGCATTGCCCACGGGCCGGTGTTTCGCAAGCTTGACCGCTGGGGCAACCTCGGTGAAAGCGCGCTCAACAGCAACAGCCTGGTCGGCCTGCTGCGGCGCATGCTGGAACGTGCCGGGGTACCGGCGGCGCTGTATACCGGCCACTCGCTACGGCGTGGCTTTGCCACCTGGGCCACAGCCAATGGTTGGGAACTGAAATCACTGATGAGCTACGTGGGCTGGAAAGATGCCAAGTCGGCGCTGCGCTACATCGACTCGGCGCAGCGTTTTGGCGAACTGGCCGTGTTACCGGCCAGCCAAGCCCAAGCGCTTATTCCTTGAAGCTGTGCCGGGCGACACCGCCAATTGTCGGGTGGATGGCATACAGGTCGCCAGCATCCGGGTAATGGAGCAGGTCTTCAGGGCTCATGTCGAAACGCGCGGTGCTGATGAACAAGGTATTCATGCCGGGCCCGCCAAAGCAGCAACTGGTGGGGCACGGTACCGGCATCAGTACCTGATCGGTCAGGTGGCCGTGGCGGTCGTAGCGCAGCAGGCAGCTGCCATGGTACTGGCACACCCACAGCCCGCCTTCGCGGTCCAGCGCCAGGCCATCTGGCCGCCCCAGTTCGGCAGGGGTTTCGGCAAACAGCGTAACAGTGCCCAGCCGGCCCTCCATGAGGTACTCGGCACGGTAGATGGCGCGCGCCGCCGAATCGACGAAGTACATCGTCTGGCCGTCTTGCGACCAGGCAACCCCAGTGGGCAAGGCCATGTCATCGTGGATGACCTCGTCGCTCAACTGCCCGTCAAAACGGAACAGCGCCCCGGTATTGCCGCTAAGGGCATCGTCCATCAACCCGGTAACGAAGCGCCCTTGCGGGTCACAGGCGCCGTCGTTGAAGCGGTAGGTGGAGCGCGGATGGACCGATGCCGAATGCTGGCATACCTTGCGCGCCGGCACATCGAAAATGGCTACGCTGGCATCTTCGGTGAAAATCAGGTTGCCCCGGTCGGTCAGCGCAAGGGCGCCAATGCGCGCGGCTGACGCGTAAAGGTTCTCGACTTCGCCGTCTGGCGTCAGGCAGTTGATGCGCCCGCCAGAAATATCGATGAAGTACAATGCGCCGTTACGCTCATCCCAGACCAGACTTTCGCCCAGGTCGGCGCGGGTATTGGCGACCTTGACTGGCACGCAGCTGCATTCCTTGATGCGGGGCGATCGTCCGGGCAGCCCCATGCCATAGGCCAAGCCCAGGCCCTGTGCGGCATCGGTGACGGCCGCAACTTCGTTGTGGAAAGGCTCTGTAACGGGCATTTCTGGCTACCTTCGATTCTCCTTTTTACGATAACAACAAAAAATTCAATGACTTAATATTAAAAGCATGCAACTTTGATATCTCATGGATATCACCACCGAGTCGCCGCGCTGAAGGAATGCTTGATTGATCGAAACACGTTTGCTCAGGCAGTTCATCGCCGTGGCAGAAGAGCTTCACTTTCACAAGGCTGCCGAGCGCCTGCACATGGCACAGCCGCCGCTGAGCCAGGCGATCAGCCGCCTGGAAGAAAAGCTCGGTTTCAGCTTGTTCTTGCGCAATACGCGCGGGGTGCGTCTGACCCCGGCCGGCACAGCCTTTCGCGATACGGCTTACCGCGTGCTTGCCGAGCTGGAACAGGGTATCGAGTACGCCCGTAATGTCTCTGCGGGTGTCAGCGGGAAACTGACCATCACGGCCATTTCCATCGCCTATTACGACTCGTTGCTCACCAGCTTGCGGCGCTATCGCGAGACTTACCCGAACGTGCAGCTGACCCTGCGCGAGATGCCATCGGCGACGCAGGCCAAGGCGCTGCTGGCCGGTGAGGCGGATATCGGCTTCATGCGCAGGTTACCGCTGCCGGTGGGTACGCTGGAGTCACGGCTGCTGCTTGACGAGCAGATTGTCATGGCGCTGCCCGCCGGCCACGTGAAAGCGCAGCAAGGCGACGTCGACCTGCGCGAGTTTGCCAATGAGGATTTTGTGTTTACCCCGCAAGCGTTGGGCGGCGGCTACCATGCCCAGCTGGTCGCCCTGTGCGAGTCGGCCGGCTTCTACCCTCGGGTGGTGCAGGAAGCCGCACAGATTCATACCCTGCTGGGGCTGGTCGCCTGTGGTTTCGGTGTGGCCCTGGTGCCGGCCTCATTCGCCCGATCGACCCCACGCGAGCGCGTACAGTTCTGTGCGATCCGCCCGATAGACGAGCAAGCCACCCCAGGCATTGGCCTGTACATGAAATGGAACGCCCAGAATGCCTCGCCTGCGCTGGCCAACTTCATCGCCCTGTTCGAAGACGCAAAAGCGCTTTGATCAGGCGCGCGCTGCGCAGCGCCATAACCGGCCCACGTCACAAGCCCGAGCCTGCAGCAGTTCTGCCGCGTTGGCACATGCTTGTTCCAGGCTCATCGGCCCGCTGGCCAACGCAAATGCAGCATCGACCCCATGGGCATACAACTGCTGGTAGCCCTCACCCAGTGTCCCGGCCAGCACCACCACCGGCACACCGTGGCGCCTGGCGACCCGGGCAACCCCCATCGGCGTCTTGCCGCGCAGTGTCTGGGCATCGAAACGCCCCTCACCCGTCACCACCAGGTCCGCGCCCTGCACCAAGGCGTCAAGTCCGGCCAGTTCGGCCACCACCTCTACCCCCGGGCGGAACTGTGCCCCCATGAACGCACGGGCGGCGAAGCCCATACCACCGGCAGCGCCGCACCCAGGGTAGTCGCGCACATCGTCGCCCAGCAGCTGTGCGCAGTGGTCGGCAAAATGGCCCAGCGCCTGGTCCAACGCCTGCACCTGCTGCGGGTTAGCGCCCTTCTGCGGGCCGAAAATCGCCGATGCACCGTTGGCGCCGCACAGCGGGTTGTCGACGTCCGCCGCGACTTCGAATTGCACCTCCGCCAGGCGCGGGTCCAGGTGACTGGCGTCGATCCGCGCCAGCTTCGCCAGTGCCAGGCCGCCTTCTTCCAGCGCTTGCCCGTCGGCATCCAGCAGGCGCAGGCCCAGCGCGCGCAGCATGCCGCTGCCCGCATCGTTGGTGGCGCTGCCACCGATGGCCAGCACCACCCGCTGTGCGCCGGCGGCCAAGGCGGCGGCAATCAGCTCGCCGGTGCCCCAGGTACTGCTGCGGCACGCATCACGCTGGTCGGTAGGCACCAGCTGCAAGCCACTGGCCTGGGCCATTTCGATAATGGCCGTACGGCTTTGCGGCAGCCACCCCCAACCGGCTTCGACGCTGTGCCCCAATGGCCCACGCACCGCTTGCCGGCGCAGTTCGCCGTGGCTGGCGGCCAGGATCGCCTCCATGGTGCCTTCGCCGCCGTCGGCCATCGGGCACTCGACCAAGGCTGCGTCCGACCACGCCTGCCTCAGGCCAGCAGCGATGGCGCGGGCGACACCGGCAGCATCGAGGCTGTCCTTGAACGAGTCGGGGGCAATGACGATCTTCATGGGGATTCTCCTGTCCTGATGAGCGGCATGCTGACAGGTGCCCGCCAGGCTGGCCTCGGTCAAATGCACAAAACGCCGGGCGGGTTGTTTGGGCAGATGCCTTCGTGGCGGTGCCTGCAGGCGCCGCGTCAATCAGCAGGCAACAGCTGCAACCCCAGGTACAAGCTAAGCATCCCCTCCATGCGCAGCGGGTCGACCTCACCCAGTTCGGCAATCCGTTCCAGGCGATAGCGCAGGCTGTTGCGGTGGATGCCCAAGGCATCGGCACAGGCCTGGCTTTGGCCGTCATGGGCACACCACGCGCGCAGGGTGCTGAGCAACTGCCCACTGTTGTCCTTGGCGCGAATGCGCTGCAACGGCTCCAGCAGTTCATCCAGCGCGTCATCGTTGCGATGCCGCCACAGCAGTGCCGGTAGCCGGTAGCGTTGCAGGCTGAGCAAACGCTCGGCGGGCAGTACCTCGCGCCCATAGGCCAGCAAGTCTCGCACCCGGCGATAACCTCGGCGCAGTTGCTCCAGGCTTTGCGCGGTACTGCCCAAAGCCAGGCGCTCCACGCCCCAACCGTGGCGTTGCAGACGTTCGAGCAGGCGTGGCTCATCCAGCGTCACACCTGCGGGCCGACACCACAACAACGACTGCCGCGCCGGGCTGACACACCAGCTGTCCGGGTAGCGGCTGAGCAACCACGCAGCAAGTGCCTCGGCGGGTGGCCCCGAGGCCAGCTCGAACAGGCAAGGCACCCTTGGCAACTGCGGCTTCAGGCCCAGTTGCCGGGCTTCGTCGAGCAAGCGTGGCGAGTCGCCGCTGCCGCCTAGCAACAGCGCCAGCAGGTCATCACAACGCTGCCGTCGCCATTGCTGGTCGTCTTGCAAATGGCGCTGGGCCAGCAGCATCTCGGCGGTCATGCGTACCAGCTCGCCATAGGTGCGCACCTGTTGCGGGTCACCCGTCAGGCCCAGTACGCCCATCAGCCGGCCATCGAGCATCAGCGGCAGGTTCACCCCGGGCTGCACGCCCTTGAGGCATTTGGCCGCTTCAGTATCCAGTTCGACGATCCGGCCATTGGCCAGGACCAGTTGCGCGCCTTCATGGCGGGTGTTGATACGCTCCGGCTCACCACTGCCCAGGATCAACCCCTGGCTGTCCATGACATTGACGTTGCACGGCAGAATGGCCATCGCCCGGTCAACGATATCCTGAGCCAGGTCATGGTCGAGTTCGAACATTGCGGGGTCCTTTAGGAGTCAGGCTTTTGGGCTCGGGCACAGCAGCCTGGGCCGGGCACTGTGCAAAAGCACAAAGACAGGCCGGCCACAGTCCCCGAGACTCGTCAGGGCGAGCGCCGACACAGGCGACGCGGCGACAACCATAACAACAGAGAACCCGATCATGGCACACAGCCCCGCCCCTGACCAAGGCACGGACACCACCCGCAACGCGCTGTACCGGCGCATCACCCTGCGGCTGATTCCGTTCATTTTCATCTGCTACCTGTTCAACTACCTGGACCGCGTCAACGTCGGCTTTGCCAAACTGCAGATGCTCGACGCCCTGAAGTTCAGCGAAACGGTGTACGGCCTCGGCGCCGGCATCTTCTTCATCGGTTACGTACTGTGCGGTTTGCCAAGCAACCTGGCGCTCAACCGGTTTGGCCCTCGGCGCTGGATTGCACTGATGATGATCGCCTGGGGCAGCCTCTCCACCTGCCTGCTGTTCGTCACCACCCCCACCGAGTTCTACACCTTGCGCCTGCTCACCGGCGCCGCCGAAGCCGGCTTCTTCCCGGGTGTGGTGCTGTACCTTTCGCGCTGGTTCCCGGCGGCCCGTCGCGGGCGCATCATGGCCCTGTTCATGTCGGCGATCCCGGTGTCGGGCTTGCTCGGTGGGCCGTTCTCCGGCTGGATCCTGCAGCACTTCGCCGCCGGCCAACACGGCTTGGCCGGCTGGCAGTGGATGTTCCTGATCCAGGGCCTGCCAACCGTTGCCCTGGGCATACTGGCGGTGTTTCTGCTCAGTGACGGCTACCAGAAAGCACCCTGGCTGAGTACGGCGGAGCGCCAGCTGGTTGCAACCGACCTGGAAGCCGATGCTGCCAGCAAACCGAACACTACCAGCGCCAGCGTACTGGCCGTTTTGACCAACCCGCTGATCTGGACCTTCGGCTTCGTCTACTTCTGCATCCAGAGCGGTGTGTACGCGATCAACTTCTGGCTGCCATCGATCATCAAGAACATGGGCTTCGACAACCCGCTGCTGATCGGCTGGCTCAGCGCCATTCCGTACCTGCTGGCAGGTGTGTTCATGATCCTCTGCGGGCGCTCGGCCGACCTGCGCAACGAGCGCCGCTGGCACCTTGTAGTGCCGATGCTGATGGGGGCTATCGGCCTGCTGATCGCGGTGAACTTCGCGGGTAACCCGACCATTGCCATTCTTGGCCTGTCGATCGCCACCATGGGCGCGCTGACCGGCCTGCCGATGTTCTGGCCAATGCCCACCGCGCTGCTCAGTGCCGGTGCCGCTGTGGCAGGTTTGGCCATCATCAACTCGGTGGGCCAGATGGCGGGGTTCCTCAGCCCGTACCTGGTGGGGTTCATCAAGGATCAGACCGGTTCAACCGATGCCGCACTGTATTCGCTGGCGGCGCTGATCGTGCTGGGTAGCCTGGTGGCCTTGCGGGTTACCCGGGCTGGTGCGCTGAGTACTGCCAGGGCCAGTTGAACCCATTCGCGGGCTCGCCCGCACCCACAGGACCGCCACAGTGTTCGAGCTTGTGGTGATCCTGTGGGAACGGGCAAGCCCGCGAACAGGCCAGCCCAGGCCACACACAATCCACACCCTCCACCGATCGTCAGCTCAACGCATCCCCTCCCCGACCCAGGCGTCAAATGGTTCCAAAGGCCCCTTTGGAGAAACCCCATGACCCAGCACGCCGTGGCCCGCCTTAGCCAGCTCGACGAACACCGTCCTCTGCGCGTTCAGGCCGGTAGCGAAGAACTTGTCCTCATCCGCCAGGGCGACCAGGTTCGGGCCTACCAAGGCAATTGCCCCCACGCAGGGGCTCCGCTCGACGAGGGTGTGGTTTGCGCTGGCCTGTTGGTCTGCCCTTGGCATAAAGCCGCCTTTGCGGTTGACGACGGGGTGGTCTGCGAGCCCCCTGCGCTGGCCGACCTGCGTCGCTACAAAACCTGGGTCAAGGGCGATGAAGTCTGGGTCGATGACCAGCCCCTGCCAGCAATCGAGCCGCCACGGCACAGCGATGCCCGCTGCTTTGTCGTGGTCGGTGCAGGCGCCGCTGGCAGCGCTGCCGTCGCCACGTTGCTGGCCCACGGTTTCGCCGGCCGGCTGGTGTGGATTGATCAGGAACGCCAGCCCGCCTACGATCGCACGGCCCTGAGCAAATTCGTGATTGCCGGGCAGATGCCGCCCGATGAAGTGCCCGCGTTGCTTGATGCCGACGCCTTGCGCAAGGGCCAGTTGCAGCGCAAGCACGGCAAGGTGCGCACACTCAACAGCCAGAAACGCCAGCTTACACTCGCCGACGGCCAACAGATCGATTACGACGCCTGCCTGCTGGCCACCGGCGGGAAAGCACTGCGCCCGGACATCCCCGGCGCCGACCTGCCCGGGGTGTTCACCCTGCGCTCACGGGAGGATGCCGCCCAGTTGCTCGATGCAGCCGAACCCGGCCAACCGGTGGTCATCATCGGTGACGGTTTCATCGGCCTCGAAGCCGCCTCGGCATTGCGCAAGTACGGCCTACAGGTGCATGTGGTCACCCGCCACGAAGTCCCCCTGGCCCGGCAGCTGGGTGAACGCATCGGCCGCAGCATCCGTGAGCTGCATGAGCGCAAGGGTGTCACCTTCCATGGCCCTACTGAAGTTCAGCGCATCGAGGGCCAGGACAAAGTCGAAGCCGTGCAACTGGCCAACGGAGAACGGCTCCAAACATCCTTGGTGCTGCTCGGCACGGGGGTAAAACCGGTCACTGCCTTCCTCCAAGGCGTGCCGCTGACCGAGGACAAGTCTGTGAGGGTCGACGCAGAAATGCGCGCTGCCGATGGCCTGTGGGCGGCGGGAGATATCGCCACCTTCCCGCTCACCGGTCGACCTGTGCGTATCGAGCACTGGCGCCTGGCCCAGCAACACGGGGTAATCGCTGCAGCCAACATGCTCGGCGAGCAGCGCCGCTATGCCGATGTGCCGTTCTTCTGGACTTACCAGCACGGCCGCACTTTTGAAGTGCTTGGCCACGCCCGGGACTGGAACCGGGTCGAGTTCGTCGGTGAGCCGGAAAAAGGCGATTTCATTGCGCTGCAGTGTATGGATGATCGGGTTGAGGCCGTGGTCGCCAAGGGTTATTCCGATGCCATGGCAACGCTGTCGCAACGCATGAAACGCCCCTTAAGCCTGCAAGAGGCGTTGGCGCTAATTGGCTGAGGTCCGCCTTTCAATGCGCCCCGGTTGTGTGTAAAACAGCTGGATCAGCCGACTGAAAAGGACCCAAGCGCATGATCTACCGCCCCCTCGGCCACAGTGGCCTGCAGGTTTCCGCCCTTACCCTGGGCAGCATGATGTTCGGCGAGCAGACCAGTACCGAGAACGCCCTGCGCATCATCGACAAGGCCTGGGACCAAGGCATCAACTTCATCGACACTGCCGACGTGTACAACGCCGGGCGCTCGGAAGAAATCGTCGGTGAAGCGGTGGCACGCCATCGCCAGGACTGGATCGTCGCCAGCAAGGTCGGCTTCGGCCCGGCCGATGGCCTGCCCAACCGCAGCGGGCTGTCGCGCAAACACATCTTCAATGCCCTGGAGGCCACCCTCACCCGCATGGGCATGGACTATCTGGACATCTACTACCTGCACCGCGAAGACCACAAGGTGCCGCTGGAAGAGACCGTGCAGGCCATCGGCGACCTGCTGCGCCAGGGCAAGATCCGCTACTGGGGCGTGTCCAACTTCCGTGGCTGGCGCATTGCCGAGGTCTGCCACATTGCCGAGCGCCTCGGGGTGCCCAAGCCGGTGGTGAGCCAGCCGCTGTACAACATCGTCAACCGTCAGGCCGAGCCGGAGCAGCTTACCGCTGCTGCCGCCCATGGCCTGGGCGTCGTGCCGTTCAGCCCGTTGGCGCGTGGTGTACTCAGTGGCAAGTATGCGCCGGGGGCCGTGCCGGATGCCGGCAGCCGCGCAGGGCGCCAGGACAAGCGCATCATGGAAGTGGAGTGGCGCCAGGAGTCGCTGGCCATCGCCCGGCAGATCCAGGCTTACGTCGAGGCCAAGGGCGTGGGAATCGTTGAGTTCGCCATTGCCTGGGTGCTGAATAACCAGCTGGTGAGCTCGGCGATTGTCGGGCCGCGTACCGAAGAGCAGTGGGACACCTATGGCGGTGCATTGGCGGTGAAGGTCACGGCGGAGGATGAGGCGTTCATCGACTCACTGGTGACGCCGGGGCATGCATCCACGCCGGGGTTCAATGATGTGGCGCATTACGTGAGCGGGCGGCGTGCACGGTCTTGACAACACGGCTGGTTGCTTGAGGCTGGTAAGCGAGTGTCGGCGTAATCATCACTGACTCAGGTGCCTACAAATGCTCTCACAGCTTCATTGTTACGCGCTAGAATATCAGCTGCAATACGTTCCCCCCATGCTTTGGTTACATTGGCACCGTACCCCAACTGCCAGAGCATGCTCAGCGCCATTTTTTGTTTGATGTCTACACCATCACTCCCTAGCTCTTTTATAACCTGATGCTGCACAAGCTCGTAAACAACCTTCGCTCTCTTTTCTGACGTCATTTCCTTAATTCCAAGGGTTTCGGAAAAAGCATCCCAGTGTTTTTTGTCTGCACCGCCATCCCAAGGTTGTTCAGCAGATAGCGCCGGCGTTTTCGTTTTGACACGACGGGTCGAACTGCGTGGCTCTACCCGCGAAGTGGTTGCCAGCAAAGTCGGGTCATCGATAGACTCTACTGCGACGTGGCGAGGCAGCCGACGGGCACCAGAACGCAAATTCTGATCGCGTCGGTAGGCTGAAACCTTGGCATACGAATGACCGCTGGGGTCGACATGGTTTATGGGGTCACCCGAGCAATATCCATAACTATTTAACCCGCCTTTACCAAATGGGCTGAAACTATCCGGAGTCGTGAAGCGCATGAGAGCGCAGCAGTAAAGACGAACGCCATTGCCTAAAAGATAGCCTTGAATGAGTGGCTCAAGCGCCTGCCCGTTAAATGCCAGTAATATCGCTGCGCTTTCGCTATTTGAATGACCATAAGCACTATAAGCTCGCACTCCAGTGATGCTGGTTGACTCATGGAGGCGGTATTCATGAGGCGGCGTTGTTACCTCGGCTGATTTTTTCATAGTTTATTCCTCATAAAAATACACTATTTAACGGTTTGGCTGCTTCATGATAAGTGATGACTGCCCCCCCGGTAACTGTCAGAAATGCCAGTTCGCTTAAGTTTTCGTTCATACATGTTCATTGGGGAGCCCTGCGCCGGGCTCCCGGTCCCCCCTTTCCCCAATCACCCCGGTATCGTGCGCACCATTGGTTTTCCACCTCTGGAGCTGCAATGAAACTCTTGCAACCGCTGCAAATCGGCCCCCTCACCCTGCCCAACCGTGTCTTCATGGCGCCCCTCACCCGCCTGCGCAGCCTGGAGCCGGGCGATGTACCCACCACGCTGATGGGCGAGTACTACCGTCAGCGCGCCAGTGCGGGCCTGATCATCACTGAAGCCACGCAGATCTCCTTCCAGGCCAAGGGCTATTCTGGCTCGCCCGGCATTCATAGCGCCGAACAGATCGCTGCCTGGAAGCACATCAACGAAGGCATTCATGCCGATGGCGGCCACAGCGCCGTGCAGGTCTGGCACACCGGGCGGGTGTCACACACTTCTCTGCAACCTGGCGGCGAAGCGCCAGTGGCCCCTTCGGCACTTCCGGCAGGTGCGCGCACTACCCTGCGTGACGAGCAAGGCGACCTGATACGCGTAGAAACATCCGCGCCGCGGGCGCTCAGCGAAGCGGAAATTGCCGGTATTGTCGCCGACTTCGGCCTGGCCGCGATCAACGCCCGTGAAGCCGGGTTCGACTTCATCGAGCTGCATGCGGCCCATGGTTACCTGCTGCACCAGTTCCTTACCCCAAGTGCCAACCAGCGCGAAGACCGTTACGGCGGCAGCGTCGAAAACCGCGCACGTATTGTGCTGGAGGCGGTGGACGCGGCCGTTGCCAACTGGAGCGCCGAGCGCGTCGGCATCCGCGTGTTCCCGTTGGGTGGTTTCAATGGCGTGGACAATGGCGAAGACCAGGAAGCCGCCGGCCTGTATCTGATCCGCGAGCTGGCCAAGCGCAACCTCGCCTACCTGCACCTCTCCGAGCCTGACTGGGCCGGTGGCAAGCCATTGCGTGACGAATTCCGCCAGGCAATCCGCGCGGCTTACCCGGGCGTAATCATCGCGGCCGGTGCTTACACCGCCGAGAAAGGCGAAGACCTGATCGGGCGTGGCCTGATCGATGCCGTGGCGTTCGGGCGCAGTTACATCGCCAACCCGGACTTGGTCGAGCGGCTGCGGCTCCAGGCGCCGTTGAACGAGCACCGGGCGCAGTTCGACTATGCCAATGGGCCTGAAGGGTATACGGATTATCCGTTCCTGAAGCAGGCTTGATACAGAAACGGGAGCCCATATGGGCTAGTGCCAGTCCGGTAAGGTTTTTGGCTTGCACGTGTTCGGCTTTGGTGGTTTTTCGCCTGTGACATCGAGCGCCGCGCGGGCGGCGCTCGATGTCAGCAGCCCCACATGACTCAAGGCAGGCGCATGCAGGCCCAAAAGCCCCATTGCAGCCTAAGCGGCTTAACTGACTGGCATTAGCCCATAAGGGCTCCCGTTTTTTGTTGCCAATGCCGGCCTCCTCTCGGGCAAGCGCGCGAAGAGGCCGGTAGCTTTAACCGAGTTCCGCCAGCGCCTGCGCCGCATAGGCATGCGACCGCTGCCGCGCCAGCGGGTCATGGATGCGGCAATCGATCATCAGCTCATCCGCCCCGGTCTGCTCGATCAGCGAGCGCAGCCCTTCCCTCACTCGCTCAGGCCCACCCGCCACGGTGCAGACCATCACCTGCTCCAGCACTGCACGCTCGTGCTCAGGCAGGCGTTGCACATAACCCTCCTGCGGCTTAGGCAACAGACCATAACGCCCCACATGCAGGTCCAGCATCCACTTGCGATGGGAGCTGGCCAGGTAATCTGCCTCGGCATCACTGGCGGCGGCGAAGAGATTCATGCCCACCATCACATAAGGTTTGGCCAACTGCGCCGAGGGCTGGAAGTTGGCCCGGTAATGGGCAATCGCCTGCAGCAGGTAACGCGGCGCAAAGTGCGAAGCGAAGGCGTACGGCAGGCCCAGCTTCGCCGCCAGGTCGGCGCCGAACAGGCTGGAGCCAAGGATCCACACCGGCACCTCGTGGCTGCCTGGCACGCCACGCGCCCGGCGCTTGCCGTTGTCGGCCAGGTAGTCGCGCAGTTCGGCGATGTCCTGGCTGAAGTCACGTTCTGGCGCGGCACCGCGCAAGGCACGTACGGTCGGCCCGGAAGTGCCTGGCGCACGGCCCAGGCCCAGGTCGATACGGCCCGGGTGCAAGGTATCGAGGGTGCCGAACTGCTCGGCTATCAGCAACGGCGCATGGTTGGGCAGCATGATGCCACCCGCGCCAACACGGATGTGCCGGGTGGCGTTGGCGATTTCGTTGATCACCAGCGAAGTGGCCGCCGAGCCGATGCCTGGCATGTCATGGTGCTCGGCAATCCAGTAGCGGCTGTAGTGCTGTTGCTCGACATGCCGCGCCAGCTGGCGGGACTCTTCGATCGCGTCGGCGAAGGTCTTGCCTTCGCCGATCATGACCAGATCCAGTACGGACAGTGCAGTCATGGGGTCTCCAGGGGGATTATCAGTGGCTGCCAGTTTCCCTGCTGCGCCGCTAGCGATAAACCCAGGTTCAGGCCCGGTATAGGGGCCTGGCATTCCCCAATCAGTACTCCCAAGGCACGCCCGGTTCCCAACTGGCTACCAGCAAGTCGATGAACCCACGCACCCGTGGGGACAAGTGGCGTTTGCTCGGGTACACGATTCGGATAGGGTCTGCCGGCGGCCGATACGCCTGCAGCACTTCTACCAACGTGCCGGCGCGCAAGTCGTCACCGGTGATGTAGGTGGGCAGGTGAATCAGCCCGAAGCCTGCGCGGGCGCCGTCGAGCATGGCTTCGGAACTGTCGATGTTCAAACGGCCGGGGTCTTCGCACAGGTGCAGCCCCGCTTCGGTGTGAAAACGCCAGGGCATGGCCTTTTCACCTGCCAGGAACGCGATCTTGTCATGACCATAGAGGTCCGCTGGCACCCGGGGTACCCCGCGTGCTTCCAGGTAACACGGTGCGGCGCAGGTAACAAACTGCTGCCAAGCCACCGTGCGGGTCAACAACTGTGAGTCTTCCTTGGGTGCGCCAATACGCACCGCAACGTCTACGCCCTCCTCGACCAGGTCGACGAAGCGGTCGGTGAAACGGATGTCTGCGCGCAGTTCCGGCCACTGCTTGAGATAGCGATCCAGGATCGGAAGCACGTGACGTTGGCCGAACGAGAGCGGCGCGGTCAGGCGCAGGGTGCCTGTAGGCTTTCCGCGGCGCTGGGCCATGGTGCTTTCCACCTCATCCAGGTCATCCAGAATCTGCCGCCAGCGCTCAAAGGCCACCAAGCCTTCGTCGGTCAAGCTCAGCTTGCGCGTGGTGCGGTTAAGCAGGCGCACAGCCATGCGCGCTTCCAGGCGGGCGATGCTTTTGCCCACCGCCGAACGCGTCAGGCCAAGGCTGGCGGCGGCAGCGGTGAAGCTGCCAGCCTTGGCGGCACTGACAAAGGCGGCAATGTCGCCGAAGCGGTTGGGTTCCATGAGCGGGTTCCTGGAGTCATCGAACCGGCATAAATGGGGCCGAAGCCAGCTAATGCAAGGCCACAGGCTGGCTAGGGCGTGTTCGGGGCTGGCCTCATGTACGCGTCTGTCCAGGCGGCCAACGGCAGTGGTGGCTGCTGGTCGACAATACGCCGCCAGATCAAACGCAGGTCATTACCGTTGAACATCGAGCCAGGCCCGCTGCCTTGCCACCGCGAAGGTACGTCGGCAACCCAGTGTCCCTGGCGGTCACGGTGGGCCATGTTGAAACGGAAGGTGTAGTTGCCAGGGATGCCCATGCGCAAGTCGGTCACCACCAGCGCGTCGCCCACCTGGTCGTAGCGCAGCCAGTCATCGGTAAACCAGCGCAAACGCTGGTGCAAAGGGCTTCCTGCCAGTGCTTTCGCCAGCTGCAGATTACGCGGCAAACGCTGCATTTCAGGCGCTTGCCGGTCGAACCCGCTGCTGATGCCCTCGTAGTAATCACCCTCCGGGGTCTTGGCCAGTACTCGCCAGACCAGACTATTGAAAGCGATCGGCACGGCGCGCACTTCACTGGCGACAATGCCTTGCTGATCCAGCGCCGCCTGGAAGCGCTGCTCCGCCGCCATACGCCCGGCGAGGCCGAAACCCAGGTAAGCGGTACTGAACACCAGCGCCAGGGTCAGCAGACGTGTCGCCTTTGCGGTCACCCCCTTGAAGATGGCGTAGATAACCGCCGCCAGCAGCGGCAAGGTGTAGACCGGGTCGATGATGAACACCGCCGCCCAGCTTTGCGGGGTGACTTGCAGTGGCCAGAACAACTGCGTGCCATAAACCGTGAAGGCATCCAGCAACGGGTGAGTAACCAGTACCAGCCAGAACGCCACGAACAACCTGGACAAGGTGTAAGCCTTACCAGGCCAGCATTTGTGGACCAGCCAGGCCAGTAGCAAGGCCAGCCCGGTAAGCACGAACAGCGAGTGGGAGAACCCGCGATGGTAGGTCATCTGCGACACCGGGTCGGCGTAGCGGATGATCACGTCCAGGTCGGGCAGCGTGCCCAGCGCAGCGCCATACAGCAACGCGCGCCGCCCCTGGATGCGGCCAAGCACGGTACCCTGCAGGGCCGCGCCGAGTACGGCTTGGGTGATGGAATCCAAGGGGCGCGCTCCTGAAAGGGATATTTGCGCAAGCTACCTTCATACGACCTCGGTGCGCAATTCCCTTGGCTGGCTCAGAACAGCTGCCAGGTGTACACCAACGTCAGGCGGTTTTCGTCGATGTCACTGCGGTAATTGGAGCGTGCCATGGCGTTCCTCACCCGAATCCCCAGCCCCTTCAGCACGCCGCTCTGCACGGCATAGCCAATGTCCAGGTCACGTTCGCGATCCCGCCCTTCGTAACCCAGCCCGGTATCGACATTGTTACCGGTTATGTACCGCACGGTGGCCGTCAGGCCGGGTACGCCCAGGGCGGCGAAGTTGTAGTCGTAGCGTACCTGGTACGAGCGCTCATCGGTGTAGGCAAACTCATACGTCGGCACCTCGTTACCCAACGGCGAAATGTTGGCGAATACCCGAGGGAACGGGCTATCGCCATAGATGCCCTGGTAGCCAGCATGGAAGCTGTGCCCGCCATGCCGGGCGGTGAACATCGAGAAGAACGCCTGGTTGTCGATATTGCCCAGCAGCGCATCGCCATCCTCACGCGCGGTGAAATAGCCCAGGTTTGCGCTAAGCACCCAGTCCCCTACTGGCTTGCTGTGCTTCAGGCCGATAAACCCTTGTTCATAGATGTCTTCCAACTGTCCGTACCATAGGCTGACGCTGCTCTGGTTGGCGTTGAACGCATAGTCCCCGCCCACATAGTTGAAGGCATCGCTTTCAGCCTGGCGCATCGGCACATGGCCGAGCATGGCGTTCATCTTGCCGTCGCCGCCTTCATTACGCAGGTGAGTGCTTTTCAGGCGGCCGGCCTGCAAGGTCAGCCCGTCGATTTCCGACGAACTCAAACTGGCGCCCTGGTATGTCGGCGGCAACAGGCGGATATCACTGAACGTCAGTACCGGCAGGTTGGGTTGCAGTTCACCGACGCGCAGTTCGGTCTTCGACAGGCGGGCCTTGAAGGTGGGCGCCAGGCGGCTGTACTCGTCGGCGGCACGGCCATCGCCATGCACCGGCAGCAGGCCGGTATTGGCCCGGTCGGGGCTGCTGTCGAGCTTGATACCCAGCAGGCCCAGCGCGTCCACGCCAAAACCGACGGTACCGGGGGTGTAGCCCGACTTGAAGTCGAGGATGAAGCCCTGGGCCCACTCCTCGGCCTTGGACTGCTTGTTGGCCCCGACGATGTCAGAGAAATCGCGGCTGAAATAGTAGTTGCGGGCACTCAGGGTGGCCTTCGAATCCTCGAAGAAGCCGCCTTCGGCAGCCAGCAGCGGTTGGCTGAGCAAAGTCAGGCCCAGGGCGACACAAGGGGTGTGATTCATTCCGAAGCTCTCTTGATCTTGTTTTTATGGGTAAAGCGTTGGGAACACTGCAGTTCATGGGGTACGGCGCAGCACCTCCCGGGCACGTGGCCGATGCAACCTGAGCAGCGCATGGGCCAGCAGGCCGAACAGCAGCCCCCAGAACGCCGCCGACAGCCCCAGGAACGCCACCCCCGAAGCGGTGACCAGGAAGGTGAACAGCCCGGCGTCGCGCTCGGCCGGCTCTGCCAGGCTACGGGCCAGGGCCTCGCTGATGGCGCCATACAGGGCCAAGCCGGCCAGGGCAGCGATCAGTGCGGCGGGAAAGGCGGCGAACAGCGACATCAACGTGGCGCCGGCAATGCCCAGCAGCAGGTACAGCGCACTGCCAGCCACCGCCGCTACATAACGCCGCCGAGGGTTTTCATGGGCTTCATGGCCGGTGCACAGGCTGGCGGTAACCGCCGCCAGGTTCAGCCCGTGACAGCCGAACGGCGCCAGCAGCGCTCCAGCCAGGGCACTGGCGCTGATCAACGGGCTGGCGGGTGTGGCGTAGCCGGCGTTGCGCAGTACCGCCATGCCTGGCATGAACTGCCCGGTGAGCGCCACCAGCACCATTGGCAAGGCCAGGCTGAATACCGCCGAAAGGCTGAACTGCGGCGTGACCCACTGTGGCGAAGCCAGCTCCAGCACCAGTGCATCGCTGCGAAACGCCCCGCTGCCAACGGTCACCAGGGTGCCCACGCACAGCACCGCCGCCACTGCATAGCGTGGCTGTAGCCGGCGCATCAGCACGTAGGTAACGAACATCGTCAGCACCAGCAGCGGCTGCACTGGCAGGGCGCGGAACACTTCGATGCCGAAGCTGAACAGAATGCCCGCCTGCATGCCGGCAGCGATGGAGCCCGGCAGGCGGGCGATAATGCGGTCGAAGGCCCCGCTGATGCCGATCATCAGCAGCACCAGATTGGCCACCAGGTAAGCCCCCACGGCCTGCTCCAGGCCGAGCTGCGGCAAGGCGGTGACCAGCAGCGCGGAACCTGGAATCGACCAGGCGATCACCACAGGTACCCGGTAGCGCAGGCTGAGCAGTACGCCGAGCACGGCACTGCCCATGGACACGGCCCAGACCCAGGATGACAACTGTTGGTGGGACAGGCCGGCGGCTTCGGCGGCGTGGAAGATGATGACCAACGGGCCTGCGTAGGAGATCAGCGTGGCGATGCAGCCGGCGACGATGGCGGACAGCGAGCTGTCCTTGATCAGGGTTTTCATGGGACCTCTGGCAAGGCATCGGCCGGGCGCGGTGCCCGGCGCTTGTTCTTCGGGTTATGCCTGCGCCGCAAGGGCCTGAGCTTGCCGACGGCCACTGGCCAGGTGCACAGCCATGGCCAGCGCAGCGATTGCGCCAGGGATGGCGAAGGCGATGAAGTTGAGTTGCAGCGGCAGGTTGATGCCCATCAGCGCGCCGCCCAGCAGCGGGCCGACGATGGCACCATTGCGACCGATGCCCGAGGCCCAGCCCAGGCCGGTGGAGCGCACCGACAGGCCGTACATTTGCGCAGCGCCCGCATACAACAGGATCTGCGTGCCGATGGTGGTGGCGCCGGCAATGAAGATCAGCAGGTAAAGCACCGGCATCGGGCTGTTCACCCCCAGCAAGCTGATCGACAGCGCAGCGGCAATGAAGAATGCCACCTTCACCTTGACCAGGTTGTAGCGGTCGCCCAGCCAGCCGCCCAGAATTGCCCCGGCCATGCCGCCAAAGTTCAGCGCCAGCAGGAACGACAGGCTCGAACCCAGGCTGTAGCCCGCGTTGGCCATCAGTTTCGGCAGCCAGGAACTGAGTGCATAGACCATCAACAGGCAGCAGAAGAACGCCAGCCACAACGCCAGTGTGCGTATGGCCAGGCCATTGCGGAACAGCTCCAGTACCGATGCCCCGCTGCCTTTGCGGTCAGCGGCCTGCAACACGTCATCCGCCTGTACATCGCATTCTGGGTCCAGCCGTTTCAACAGTTTGCGAGCTTCTTCGGTACGGCCCTGGCGCACCAGGAAACCGATCGATTCAGGCAGGTAGTAGAGAATCACCGGCAACAGCAGCAGTGGTACGGCAGCGGCGAAGAACATCGACTCCCAACCAAAGCGCGGCAGCATGAAGATGCCCACGCCTGCCGACAGCATGCCGCCCAGCGAGTAGCCACTGAACATGATCGCCACCAGCGTGCTGCGCAGGCGCTTGGGCGCATATTCGTTCATCAGTGCCACGGCGTTGGGCATCAGGCCGCCGCAGCCCAGGCCAGCGATGAAACGGTAGATACCGAACTCGCTCGGGCTGCTGGCAAAGCCATTGAGAATGGTTGCCCCCGAGAACAAGGCGAAACAGATGGCAATGCCCTTCTTGCGCCCGATACGGTCGGCCAGGCTGCCGAATGCCAAGGCGCCGAACATCATGCCGAACAGCGCGTAGCTGCCCAGCGCACCGGCCTGCAACGGGGTAAGCTCCCACTCTTTCATGATGACCGGCAGTACCACGCCGTAGATGAACAGGTCATAGCCGTCGAAGATCAGCAGCAGGCCACACCAGGCCATGACCATCCAGTGGAACGGGGTAAAGCGCGCGTTATCGATGATCGGGTGTACGTCAAGGGTTCGCATGGCATCTGTCGCTCTTGTTTTTGTTGTGAGGGAAAGCTGTTGCCTTGAGGTTGCTGCTCAGCCGAGGTCGCCGCCTCCTACCGGCAAGGTCACGCCGGTGATGTATGAGGCTTCGTCAGAGGCAAGGAACAGAATCGCGCCCACTTGCTCGTCGATGCTGCCGTAGCGGTGCATCAGGCTGCTGTCGAGGGTCTGGTCGACGATCTGCTGGTACCAGTGTTTTTCCTGTTCGCTTTGTTCGGCGCTGTTGCGTGGCACGCGACGGGGTGGCGCTTCGGTGCCGCCGGGTGCGGTGGCGTTGACGCGGATGCCACGGCCAGCGGTTTCAAAGGCCAGGCACGCGGTGAGCGCGTTGACGCCGCCCTTGGCCGCGCCATAAGGCACCCGGTTAACGCCACGGGTGGCGATGGACGAGACGTTGACGATGGCGCCGCTGCCGCGTTCGAGCATGTAGGGCAGCGCGGCATGGCAGCACCACAGGGTGGGGAACAGCGAGCGGCGCACCTCGGCCTCGATCTGCTCCACCTCGTAGTGTTCGAAAGGCTTGGCCCAGATGGTGCCGCCGACGTTGTTGACCAGGATGTCGAGGCGGCCGAAGGTTTCCACTGCACTGGCCATGACACGGGCGCAGTCGGCGTGTTGTTCGAGGTCGGCGGTGAGTGTAAGCATGCCCTCGCCTGCCAGCTCGTGGACCAGTTCGGAACGGTCTACCGCCACCACTTGCGCGCCTTCGGCCTTCAGCCGCCAGCACACGCCACGGCCGATGCCTTGAGCGGCACCGGTGACCAGCGCGACCTTGCCTTGGAATCGGTTGTTCATGTGTTTCTCCTGCTTGATCCGTCAGGCCGCTGCCGCGAACTTCTCGTAGTAGAAGTTGGCCGGGGTAATGCCCTGTTCGCGTACGTACTGGCTGACCGCTTCCACCATGGGTGGCGGCCCGCACAGGTATAGGTCCACATCGCCATCGTTCAGGTGGCGCGGCTCGATGTGCTGGGTCACATAGCCCTTCTGCGGGTACTGGCTGTCCGGGTTGGCTACGCAGGCGCTGAAGGTGAAGTTGGGGATACGCGCTGCAAAGTCTTGCAGCCGATCCAGCTCGACCAGGTCGAAGTCATTGGTCACGCCATAGATCAGATGCAACGGGTGCTCACTGCCCTGCTCGGCGATCTTCTCCAGCATCGCGGTGAACGGGGCAAGACCAGTGCCGCCAGCCAGCAACAACAGCGGGCGCTGGATTGGCCGCAGGTAGAAGCTGCCCAACGGCCCCGCCAGGCTCATGCTGTCGCCGGCCTTGGCCAGGTTGGTCAGGAAGCTGCTCATCAAACCGCCCGGCACGTTGCGGATCAGGAAGCTGACTTCGCCGTCCTTCTGCAACGAACTGAACGAATAGGCACGGCTCTGCTCGCTGCCCGGCACCTTGAGGTTGACGTACTGCCCCGGCAGGAAGGCCAGGCGGCTGAGGGCCTCGCCCTTGATCGACAGGGCAATGGTGCTGGCCGACAGCTGGCGTACTTCGCTGATGGCCGCCTCGAAGCTGGCCTGTTCGGTCTTGCACAACTGCGACGAGGCCGGAATGCGGATGACGCAGTCGCTTTCAGCGCGCATTTGGCAGGTCAGTACGTAGCCTTCGGCAATTTCGTCTTCGTTCAGGGCGTCTTCGATGAAGTTGTCGCCTAAGTCGTAGCGGCCAGATTCGGCCTTGCACTTGCAGGTGCCGCAGGCGCCGTCGCGGCAGTCCAGCGGGATGTTGATGCCTTGGCGGTAGGCAGCGTCGGCCACGGTTTCATGGCCGGTGGCTTCAATGAAACGGGTAACCCCGTCTTCGAAATTCAGTGCGATCTGGTAGCTCATGTTGCACCTCGCGGGCGAGCCGGCCCACGGCGCGTCGCAGGACGCACCGGGCAATGCTCGCAAAACCCTGTATCAGATGTGGTAGATGTCGATGACCTGGCGCACGTAGTCGTTCTTCAGCACCACTTTCTTGGCCTTGATCAGCGGCTGCTCGCCGCGCAGGTCGAGGGTGTAGAAGCTGGTACCGAAGTAACTGTCGGTGGTCTTGTAGCGGAAGCTCAGGGTGTGCCAGTTGAAACGCACCTGACAGCTGCCCTCGCACTGCGAGACGATCTCGATGTTGCTGATGTTGTGCGAGGTGCGGGTATCCGGCACGGTCGCACTGGAGCGCTCGGTCTTGATACGGAACACGCGGTCTTCCAGGCCGCCACGGTTGCCGTACCAGATCAGCGAGATTTCGCTTTGCGGATCGATGGTGAGGGTGTCATCGTCATCCCAGCTCGGCATCCAGAAGCTGGCGTCGCTGGCGTACAGCTCCAGCCACTGGTCCCACTGGGCGTCGTCCAGGTAGCGCGCTTCGCGGTAGAGGAAGTCGCGCACGGTTTCATACAGGCTCATTGCACGGCCTCCACAGGGATCAGCTGCTGTTCGTCCTTCAGGGCCTGGATCATGGTGTCCTGCCAATACTTGTGCTGCAGCACGAACAGGCCTTCGTCCTCGGTGCGCACGCCAGACAGCAGCGGATGGAGCTCGATCTCTTTAGCGGCTTCATCGGCGCCTTCGACCCAGTGCTTCGCGCCACGGGACATGTCGTTCCAGCCAGTGCCGCCGCCGTAGCCGGTCTGGCAGGAGCGGAACTCTTCCAGGTCGTCCGGGGTGGCCATGCCGCTGACGTTGAAGAAGTCTTCGTACTGGCGAATGCGCTTGGCGCGGGCATCGGCGCTCTCGCCTTTGGGCGCGATGCAGTAGATGGTGATTTCGGTCTTGTTCACCGAAATCGGCCGCGCAACGCGGATCTGCGAGCTGAACTGGTCCATCAGGTACACGTTCGGGTACAGGCACAGGTTGCGCGAGTTCTCGATCATCCAGTCGGCACGGGCCTGGCCGAAGTCGGCAGCCAGCTGGTCCCGGCGCTCGTAGGCCGGGCGGTCTTCCGGGTTGGCCCAGCGGGTCCACAGCAGCAGGTGGCCATGGTCGAAGGAATAGAAGCCCCCGCCTTGCTTGGCCCAGGCGCCGGCGCTCATGGTCTTGATCTCGTCACCGGCTTCACGCTGCTTGCGCTGGTTCTGGGTAGCGGCGTAGTTCCAGTGCACGGAGCTGACGTGGTAGCCATCGGCGCCGTTTTCGGCGGTGAGCTTCCAGTTGCCTTCGTAGATGTACGAGCTGGCACCGCGCAGCACTTCCAGGCCTTCTGGCGACTGGTCGACGATCATGTCGATGATCTTGGCCGATTCACCCAAATGTTCTACCAGCGGTTTTACATCGGCATTCAGGCTGCCGAACAAAAAGCCCCGGTACGACTCGAAGCGCGCCACCTTGGTCAAGTCGTGGGAGCCGTCGCAGTTGAAGCTGTCGGGGTAGCCGGCGTTGCTGGGGTCTTTCACCTTCAGCAGTTTGCCGCTGTTATTGAACGTCCAGCCGTGGAACGGGCAGGTGTAGCTGGAGCGGTTGCCGCGCTTGTGCCGGCACAACATGGCGCCGCGGTGGCTGCAGGCGTTGAGGAAGGCATTGAGCTCACCGTCCTTGTTGCGCGCGATGAAAATCGGCTGGCGCCCCATGGTCAGGGTGAGGAAGTCGTTCTTTTCGGGGATCTGGCTTTCATGGGCCAGGTAGATCCAGTTGCCCTCGAAGATGTGTTTCATCTCCAGGTCGAACAGGCGTGGGTCGGTGAACATCTCGCGCTTGCAGCGGTAGATGCCCTTTTCACGGTCGTCCTCGAGCATGGCATTGAGGTAGTCGAATCCCAGGGACATGGCCAGGGTCTCCCTTGTTATTGTTTAGACCTGGTCAGTTTGGGCGCTGGTATTAGGCGGGAGTATCCGGTTTGTGCGCAGTGATATCCGTTTTGTGCAGGTTAACGGACCTCCTCGCGGGCGAACCCCATGAAGAGACCCGCGAGTTCAGCGCCGCTTGCGTAAGGTTTCCGAGGGCAGCTCGCCAAATTGCTGCCGATACACTTCGGAGAACCGCCCCAAGTGCAGGAAGCCATAGTCCATGGCCAGCTCGGTCACGCTGCGTACCGAGCAAGTGGCATCGCCCAGGCAGGCACGCACCTGCTCCAGTTTGCGCTGGCGTACGTACTGCTTGGGTGTAGTGCCCAGTTGCCGGTCAAACAACGCATACAACGAGCGCAAGCTCATGCACGCCTGCTCCGCCAGCGCCTCGGCTGTCAGCTCAAGCTTCAGATTACGGTCGATGTGGTCGATGATTCGCTCAAGGCTAGCCCCTGGCGAACCCAGGCTTTCGCGGCGGATATTGGTGCTCATCAGGGTTAGCAACTTGCTGGCGACAATCTGGCTGTAGTGCCCCTGCACGCGCGGCAGCGAATCGGTCACTTCCGCTTCGTGGCAAACCATGGCCAGCAGGTTCACGAACCCGTCCAGCTCATCCAGCCGGTAATGGTTGCGCAAGAACCGAACACCGCCTTCTGGCCGATGCCAACGCTGTTCGTCGCAGATCGAATCCAGTAGCCGGGTGGGCACCTTGAGGATGAACTTCTCGCAGTCTTCCGAATAGGTCAGGTCAACCGGGTCGTCGGGGTTGATCAGCAACAGCTCGCCCGGCACGAGGTGATGCTCGCGCTTGTGCCCGCGCCACAGGCAGTTGCCGTTGAGCAGCACTTGCAGGTGGTAGATGGTTTCCAGCGCGGGCGAGGTAACGCGCACGCTGCCGCCGTAGCTGATGCGGCACAGGTCGAGTTCGGCGAACTTGCGGTGGCTGAGGCTGGCTTGAGGGTGGGTGGTGCGCGACAGACCGATGCAATGCTGGCCTACGTGCTGGTTCACATAATCGGACACAGCATAAGGGTCGGCGTGATGAAACACGCTACTGCGCTCGCTCAGCAGGCGGCTTTCCATAGGCAAGGCACTCGGTATCGTTATTGTTCTGGTCGCCGCCTCCTACCGCCTTGTGGGCAGTGGTCGCGGTCGTCACGGTCATTCTATCGGGCCGGTCGCGGGTCGCGGGGGCAGGCGACAACCGGCGGATAGCCACACTACAGCAAAAAGGTGGGGGTTGGGCAATGTGGAGAAGGGATTGGATGGGCGGATAGCGGACATGCCGAGTGAAACCAGTGTTCGTTTATCGAACGGTAATTACAACATCCTGAGCATGGAATACCACATAGCAATGGCACACCAAGATAATTGTGTAACTAGCAAAAATATCAGTATGATTTGACGATCTTTCACTGCACCGGCAGAAAATTCATCAACAGCAGGCTTTGCGCGTAATTCAGGCCAATCCGCCGATAACGCTCATCCAGCAACTCCGCCAGCAGATCCAGCCGCGCAACGATTTTGCCAAACTCCACGGCAAAACTCAGGTTACTGTCCTCTTCGGAGATCTCGTTGGAGAACAGCAGCAGCACCCCATTCGCATCCTGCCGCTGGCTGAGCATCCAGGTCGCCTTCTCGATATTGCGCGCCGCGTTGTTGACGAACAGCGGGTCGATGGTATCGGTCATGTAGAACTCGGTACGCCCACCATGCGCGGTAATCAGCATGCTGCCGATGGCGTAAATGAAGGCGCCAACACGATCACCGCGAAACTCCGGGCTCAGGGCGTAGCTCAATGCCGCCAGGTCGCGGCGGTTGCCCAGTTGCGGCAATGGCTGGCGTTGCTCGATGGCGATGCGGATCTGTCGCTCGGCGGTGGCGGCGTCGATGTAGCCAGACATCTTCCACTGGTTGGGATTGCGCTGGTACAGCTTGTTCATCAGCAGGTACAGGCTTTGCAGGTTGTCACGCATGGACAGCGTGGCCATGCGGTCGACGCTGGTCTGGAACAGCTCGCTGGGCTTGCCGTTGCCGAACTGATTAACGATGTCACGGCCTTGCTCCTGGGTGCAGGCGCACAGGCATGTGAGGGCGCCTGCCAGCAACAGGCGGGAGAAGAAACTTGGGTAGCTTGCAACCATCGGCACCGGGTCGATATTCGGCGGCTGCCTTGGGGGTCAAGGCAGCCTGGCCAAGCATAGAGCCTCGAAAACGGAAAAAGTGCAGTGGTTGGGGATTTGCGGGCGACGCTTCAACTACATGGCGTGGCGCAACATCTCCACGACCTGCGCATGCAACGCCGGGTCACCACACGCCACCACGCAACCACCATGCTGCGCCGAGCTACCATCCCAAGCCGTAATCACCCCACCTGCTCCCTCGATGATCGGCATCAATGCCTGCACGTCATACGGCTGCAGGCTGGCCTCTACGATCACATCGACAAAGCCCGAAGCCAGCATGCAGTAGGCATAGCAATCACCGCCATAACGCATCAACCGCGCCCGGCCGGCAACGCCCTCGAACGCAGCCTTGCGCTCGACGGTATCGAACATGTCGGGGGTGGTGCACATCAGCGTGGCCGAGGCCAGGTCGGCGCAGGCACGGGTTTTCAGCGGCGTGCCGCTGCGCCACGCACCTTCAGGGGTGCCGACAAAGCGTTCGCCAGTGAACGGCTGGTTCATCACGCCAACCACTGGGCGCGTGCCGTCGTTCAGGGCAATCAACGTTCCCCACAGCGGCAGGCCGGTGATGAAGGCACGAGTGCCGTCGATTGGGTCGAGCACCCAGGTCAACGGGCTGCTGCCGACGGCGACACCCGCTTCCTCACCCAGAATACCGTGGTCGGGGTAACGGGCCTGGATCAGCTCACGCATGGCGTCTTCCGCCGCCTTGTCGGCTACGGTGACAGGGTCGTACAAACGCCCGCCCTTGTCCTCGACAGCCAGGCTGGCACGGAAATAAGGCTGGATCGCCACAGCGGCAGCATCGGCCAACTGCTCGGCAAAGGTGCGCAATTCACCGATCTGTTCAGCACTCAGGGACATGGGACGGCCTCAGGAAATGATTAGGGGCAGCATCATACCCGATCGCCAGCCTGCTGCTCATGCAGCCTGAAGCGAACTAGACTGAACAAGACCAGAGCACCGGGGGGCTGCCACACGTGGAGGTGTGAGATGAGCCAGTTCAAGCGTTTGTTCGTCATGCTCGGCCCGCAAATGCGCCATACGCCCGCGCTGCAACGCGCAGCGGCGCTGGCGGAGTCCAGCGGCGCACTGCTGGATATCAACGTTTTCGTCGATGATGTCGACACCTTTGGCTTGATGAGCGATGGTCGCGAACGTGAGCGGCTGCTCAGCGACAACCGTCAGTGGCTGGCGGACGAGGCCGAACAGTTGGGCGATGCAGGCCTGGACGTGTCCACCGAGCTGTTATTGACCCGCGACCCGCTGGGCAGTGTGCTGGAGCGGGTCGAGCGGCTGGGTTGCGACCTGCTGGTCAAGGACGTGCAGCACGAACCGATTCTCAAACGCCTGCTGGTCACGCCCCTGGACTGGCAACTGCTCAAGGACAGCCCGGTCGCCGTGCACCTGGTGAGCGACATCCGCCTGCCCCTGCCCCGGCAGATTGCCGCAGCGGTGGACCTGAACAGCCACGGCGCAGGTGAACACCTGGATGAACAGGTCATACAGACTGCCCATGCCTTGGCGCTGCAATGCAACGGCGAGCTCCATCTGCTGCATGTGTGCGATGCAGCCAAGACCCATATCGCCGACTTTGGTGCGGGTACGGTAACCATGCCTGGCTTCGACAGCAGCGTGCGTACCGCGCAGCGGGCAGCGTTCAACCGCCTGGGTGACCATCATCAGATTCCGCTGGAGCGCAGGCACTTCCTGGAAGGAGCAGCGATCAGGGCGATTGCCCAGTTTGTCGGCCACAGCCGGGCCGATGTGATTGTCATGGGCAGCCACCGGCATGACGCGATGCAGACGTTCCTGGGCGGGACCACGGCCCATGTACTGGAGCATCCGTTGTGTAATGTGCTGGCGATCAAGGCCGTTCACTGAGTTCTGGCATATCTGAACCGGCCGCTTCCCGGGATAACCCGCTCCCTTAGGGATATTAATGGTGGGAGCGGTTTACCTGCGTAGAGACCGGCGTGTATTTCACCGGTTGGTATTTGGTACACCAGTGCCACACAAAAAGAATGCATTTGATAATGATTCGTAGTAATTTCGCGGCGCTTCCCTACCCTTTCCCTCAGCGCCCCACTCCAGGATCGTACCGTCGATGCGTCGCACGTTCGTTTCGCTTTGTGTGCTTCATGCTGTCTCCCCGCTGGCCTTTGCCGAGCCCGAACCGCTCAGCGACCCTGCCCAGATTGAACTCCAGGCTTTGAACATCACCAGCAACGCCGACAGCGAACGCGCCGACGGCCCGGTCTTTGGCTACAAGGCCACCCGCTCGGCCAGCGCCACCCGCACCGACACGGCGCTGCACGAAACGCCGCAGTCGGTCAGCGTGGTGCCCAAGGATGTGCTGACCGATACGGCCAGCACCCGCCTGCAAGACGCCCTGGACTATGCCGGTGGCGTGGGCCGCGCCAACAACTTTGGCGGGCAGGGCCTGACCACGGTCACTGTCCGTGGTTTCACCACTGGCGAGTACTACCGCAACGGCTTCCCGATGAACCGCGGTTACCCGAATGCGCCTGATGCCAACAGCGTCGAGCGTCTGGAAGTGATCCGTGGCCCGGCCAGCAGCCTGTACGGCCGTGGCGACCCCGGCGGCACCTTCAATGTGGTTACCAAGCAGCCGCAGGCTGAACAGCAGGTAACCCTGGGCAGCCAGCTCGACGATCAGGGCATGCACCGCGCCACCCTCGACGCCACCGGTGCCTTGAACCAGGACGGCAGCCTGGCCTATCGCCTGAATGTGTTGGGCGAAGGTGGCGACAGCTTCCGCGACAACGTCGAAAGCGAACGCTACGACGTCGCGCCGGTGCTTAGCTGGCAGGTGAACGATGCGACCAAAATCGTCTTTGAAGGCGACTTCATGCGTAACAACCACCCGCTTGACCGCGGCCTGACGCATTACACCAACCAGGCTGGCAGCGCCTCGCGCGATACCAACATCTGGGGCAAAGGCAGCGACAACATGCTGCACAACGATAACAACATGGCGCAGTTGCGTTTCGAGCATGCGCTCAATGATGACTGGACCCTGGGCGGCGGCATGCAGTGGCTGGACGGTACCCTCAAGGGCAACGCCATCGAGGCCAACCGCTTGCAGGCCGATGGCCGGACCCTGGGGCGTAACTTCAACTACCGCAAGCTGGAATGGCGCGACCGCGACTACCAGCTCAACCTGACCGGGCATTTTGACACCGGTGGTTTCAGCCATACGTTGCTTACAGGTGTCGAGTACGAAGACTACGACTACAACTCGATCATCCAGCGTTCGGCTACCACTCCAACGTCCTATCCAATCGACCTTTTCGATCCGGTATATGACCAGTCGCGCCCAGCCCTATTGAGTACACCCACCACCCATGACAAGGAAAACCTCAAAACCTGGGCATTTTTCGTTCAGGACCAGGTTGCCCTGACCGAGCGCCTTAAAGCTTTGGCAGGTGTGCGCTTTGAACGCTTTGAACATGACTATGTCAACAAGCTCAACAGTGCGGGTGACTTCGATAAAGGCGAGAACGGTGTAACCCCGCGGTTCGGCCTGCTGTTTGACCTGACCGATACCGTCGCGGTCTATGCCAACACCGCACGCTCATTCAAGCCCAATAGTGGCGCGCCTGCCGGTGCAACAGGGCGTGGTTTCGACCCCGAGAAAGGCAAGTCCTACGAACTGGGTGTGAAATGGGAGGCACTTGATCGCCAGTTGAGCGTTGACGCGGCGATCTACCACATCGTCAAGGAAAACGTGCTGGCCAACGATCCCAGCGACCCTACCGGCACCTACAAAATCGCAGCCGGCGAAGTGCGCAGCCGTGGCCTGGACATCAACGTTGCCGGCAACATCACGCCTGAGTGGCGGGTGATTGGTGGCTATTCGTACGTGGATGCCCAAGTCACCAAGGACACCAGCCTGCCGACCGGCACGCGCCTGGCAAACATCCCGCGCAACAGCTTCAGCCTGCTCAACACGTATGAATTCCAGGATGGCGTGGCCAAGGGGTTGGGCCTGGGCGTTGGCGTAAAGTATGTGGATGACCGTCAAGGCCAGACCGCCGCGACGACCTACACCATGGAGCAATACACCGTGGTCGACTTGCTGAGCTTCTACCAGGTCAACGAACACGTCCGTCTGAACCTGGATGTGAAGAACGTGTTCAACAAAGGCTATGACGAAGGGGCGTTCAACAGCTATGTGTACCCGGGGGCGCCTCGGACAGTGCAGGCTGGGGTTTCGTATAGCTTCTGACGGGTGTGGGGCCGCCTGGCGGCCCCAAACTGCTAGAAACCCTTGCTGTAGAACAGCGAGTACGACTCGATCCCGTCGTTGGGCTGCTTGATGCCCGCGTTGGAGTAATGCATCGCGCGGATGCCCACCTTCTGTTCCCCCGGCAACTTCAAGCCAAAACCGATGCGGTCTTCGAAGTTGACTGAGGAACCCAGACGCTGATCGCCCACGTCGGTCTTGGAGAACGCCGCCAGGCCAATGCCGGCCTCGATGTACGGCGTGTAGGTGAAACCGCTGAATTCATAGGTGAACACCGGGCTGAACGACAGCGAATGTGCGCCACTGGCGTCCCCGCCCTCCCAGTAGGTGTACGCAGCGTCCCAGTATCCGCTCAAATACCCGGTGCTGCTTTCCAGCCATTTCTTGTCCCAGTCGAACGACATGCCAATACGGTAGGTCATGTCGCCTTGGCCGGTGGCGCCAACGGCACCGGACACCTGCGCGGCCTGGGCCAGGTTGGCCCCTGCAAAGGCCAGCACTGCAGCGGCCAGCGATGCTGCTAGACGGGTTTTCATCAACGACTCTCCTGATGGTCTACACGGCAAGCGGGGGCTTGAGCCCCTCGATCTTATGCGGTGCCCGGCCCTTCCAGGCCGGTCACACGAAGTAATATTTTTTTTATTATTGTCCAAATAATCAGAAAGTTGAAAGTGAATTGCCACTATTGGCTAATTCGCTTCTTCAAGATGTGCCTCGCCGTGCGCAGGGCTGCAGTTGTATTCCGCCTCAGGGGCTCGAGCACATCCGGGATCAATACATACCCCCGCTCGTCCACCATCTCCAGTTGAAGGCTCAGGCTCATGGCGATATGCTCCGACCCGGCAGGAGTACACATGTACTCCTGCCCGTTATCCCTTAACGCCAGTTAAGGCTCACGGTCGTAGGGGCCTTGCCGTTAACAGTCACCATTTGCTGCACCGTCTGCCCTTGAGCGTTACCGGTGACTTTGTATTTGCCAGGCGGCAACTGCACATACAGCAGCGGCCCGGCATCCATGACGCTGAGCACGGGCTGCCCCTGGGCGTTCTGGATATCGATATTGGCCCCGCTCTGGAACTTGCCTTCCGGCCCCGTGGAAAGCTCTACGTGCAAGTCGTAACCTGGGGTTTTGCGCAGGGCGTTGGCCTCATCCTGGCCGATGCCTCCCTGCAGAAAGCGCACGCCGTTCTGTTCCTGTGGTTGTAACTGAACGGCCTGCATATCGATGGGGGCATTGAGGTTGGCGGCGGCTGCCAAGGTCCATGGCATGGCAAAAGCGACCAGCAGTGCCGCACCGAGGGCATAGTGATGGTTACGCATGGTACGACCCTCCTTCAGAGGATGGCTTACCTAGTATCTGATCCTTCAGGCGTATCGGTGTTCGTGCCGATGTGTGGTTACCCTCGTGATATTCGGCACTAACGCATGAAGCGAACGTAAATTTATATAAATATCAGGATGTTGTACGCGCTTCTTCAAGAAGTTTCACAAACATGCTCAAGCTGCGCGATACCGTGCCCCGCCGCCACACCAGCCAGGTTTTCAGGTAGCGGAAATCCTCCGACATCGGCCACGCACTGACGGTGCTGCACCCGGGCATATTGTCGAGCATGCTGCGCGGCATCATGGCCAGGCCTGCGCCAGCGCTGACGCAGGCCAGCATGCCGTGGTAAGACTCCATCTCGTGGATCTTGCCCGGCACCGCCTGGTCCTGCACGAACCAGTTTTCAAAGTGATGGCGGTAGGAGCAGTTGGCACGGAAGGCGTAGATGCTCTCCCCGTTCACGTCCTGTGCACGGGTAACCGGGGCATGGTTGAGCGGCGCGATCACCATCATCTCTTCCTCGAACACGGGCATGCCCTCCAGTGTCGGGTGCAGCACCGGGCCATCGACGAACGCCGCCACCAGGCGACCAGACAACACGCCTTCCAGCATCGTGCCCGAAGGGCCGGTAGACAGGTCCAGGTCGACCTTGGGATAGCGCTGGTTGTAGGCCGCCAGCAGCGCCGGGATGCGCACGGCCGCGGTGCTTTCCAGTGAGCCCAGGGCGAAGGTGCCCTGCGGGTCTTCACCGGCCACGGTCAAACGCGCCTCGTGAACCAGGTCGAGAATGCGCCGGGTGTATTCGAGAAAATTCCAACCGGCAGGCGACAGGCGCAGGCGGCTCTTTTCGCGAATGAACAGTTCAACGCCGAGGTCTTCCTCCAGCTGCTTGATGCGTGTGGTCAGGTTCGACGGCACCCGATGGATGTGCTGCGCGGCGGCACTGATGCTGCCCTGCTCTGCCACGGCCTTGAACATCTCCAGTTGCACCAGGTCCACAGTCTTTCTCCAAACGTGAATGTTTCACTCATTATTATTCAGTTTTCATTAAAGCCATAGCCCACTAGTCTGGCGTCACTGATTAACAACAAAGAGAGTGTCCGCCATGAGCGCGATCAGCAGCCTGACCCACGCCATCTCCCTCGACCCGTACAGCGGCGAGCAGATCGGCGCCTACCCGTTCGACACCGACGCCGCACTGGAAGCGGCGCTGCAACGTGCCAAGGTTGGCTACCGCCAGTGGCGCCAAGTGTCGCTGGGTCAGCGCAGCGAGTACCTGCTCGCCCTGGCCAGCACCCTCGAAGCCAAAGCCGAAGCCTTCGCCCAGATGATCAGCCGCGAAATCGGCAAGCCAGTCGCCCAGGCCCGTGGCGAAGTCAGCAAGTGCGTTGGCCTGTGCCGTTGGTACGCCGAGCACGGCCCGGCCATGCTCGCGCCGGAGCCTACCCAGGTTGAAAAAGCCCGTATCGAATACCGTCCGCTTGGCCCGATCCTGGCCGTGATGCCTTGGAACTTCCCGGTCTGGCAGGTATTGCGCGGCGCCGTGCCGGCGATCCTGGCGGGTAACACGTATGTACTCAAGCATGCGCCGAACGTGATGGGCAGCGCCTACCTGCTGGGCGAGTTGTTCAAGGATGCCGGGCTGCCAGAGGGCGTGTTCGAAGTGCTGAACGTGACCCCGGATGGCGTCACCCGCGCCATCAACGACACGCGCATTGCCGCCGTGACCCTGACCGGCAGCGTACGTGCCGGCATGGCGATCGGTGCCCAGGCCGGTGCCGCGCTGAAGAAGTGCGTGCTGGAGCTGGGTGGTTCCGACCCGTTCATCGTGTTGGCCGACGCCGACCTGGATGCCGCCGTCAAGGCTGCGGTCATCGGCCGCTACCAGAACACCGGCCAGGTCTGCGCCGCGGCCAAGCGTCTGATCGTCGAAGAAAGCATCGTTGACGAATTCACCCGCAAGTTCGTTGAAGCCACCCGTGAACTGAAAGTGGGCAACCCACTGGACGACGACACCTACATTGGCCCTATGGCCCGTTACGACCTGCGCGATGAGCTGGACGGCCAGGTGCAAGCGACCCTCGCCGAAGGCGCCACCCTGCTGCTGGGCGGCAACAAAGTCGAGGGCGTGGCCAACTTCTACGCGCCGACCGTGTTCGCCAACGTCACGCCGGGCATGACGGCGTTCAAGCAGGAGCTGTTCGGGCCGGTGGCCGCGATCATCACTGCCCGTGATGCCGACCATGCGGTGGAGCTGGCAAACGATAGCGAGTTCGGCCTGGCCGCAACCATCTACACCGCCGATTATGCGCTGGCTGAGCGCATGACCGCAGCACTGGATACCGGTGGCGTGTTCATCAACGGTTACTGCGCTTCGGACCCCCGCGTGGCGTTTGGCGGTGTGAAGAAGAGCGGTTTCGGGCGTGAGCTTTCGCACTTTGGTGTGCGTGAGTTCACCAATGCCCAGACTGTCTGGCTGGACCGTAACTGATTGTGTAAATGGGGGCCGCTTTGCGGCCCCCAACAATCTCAATCGCGAACCTGGTCCTTGACCCAGTCCAGCATCCCTCCCGGCACGATCAACTCATGCCGCGCCCGCGAACAGGCGGTGTACAACCCCGCCAGCATCCGCGCCCGCTCATTGCGGTTACCCGCCACCTGAGGCGCCACCATCAGCTCCGGCGACACCATCACCCGGGCGAATTCCATGTTCTTCACATCCCTTACCCGCCCCAGGAACAACTTGGGTGCCTTGTCCCAACGGTAACGGCTCTTGGCCTTGGCAAAGTGCTCAGGCGTGTAGCCCTTGCGCAGCATGTTGGCCACGGCAACGAAGGCCTTGTCATCGCCCTTGTCCTGCTCCAACGCCTGCCAGCTGGCATAGCGGAACAGCATCGGGTGCCGGGGCCGCGTGCCGTAACGGTACAACTCGATGCAGTCTTCGACGAACAATTCGAAGTCCTTGCGCGCGCTTTTGAGCAGCACGAACGGCACGCCCTGGTGTGTCAGACGCTGGAACCAGCCAAACAGGCCCCATTCGTCATCGACGATCAGCGCCGTGGGCTGTTCCGGCACCGTCACGGCATCGAAGAAGCTGACCCGGGTGTAGTGCTCGGCGCTGCCACTGAAAGCGGCCTGAATCGAGGCCGGGTGCGCCTGAATCAGCGGGTTCAGCACGTTGTCCATCGCCGGCCCGGCACGCAGCGAATGGTCGATGCAGCGCTGGCGAATAAAACCGCCATGGTGCGGACTCAGACCGTTGAGGTTCTGCAGCTCGTCCCCCAGGGCAATGATCGACTGCGGGCTGCGATCAAGCACGGCAAGCATCGGTGCGGACAGCTCGTGGGATTCGTCGACGATGACGTGGGTATAACGGCTGTCGATCACATAGTCGGTCAGTGACAGCAGCTTTACCCGGTGGTAGTCGCGCACCGGTAGCTGGATTTCTCGTGCCGACGGGCGAATCAGTTCCTGCCAGTACGACCTCGCCTTTTCCAGCAGCACCTCTTGGTCCAGCGGCGAGGTGCCCGGCCCGGCCCATGGCAAATGGTGCAATTGCAGCTGGGTGTCGGCGCTGTGGCAGAACGTGCGCACGGCGCGCACGCACAAGGCAACCACATCGCGTGCAGCAACTGGGCCGATGTCGGGAATGGCCAGCCAGCGCACCACCTGTGCGTCCTGCGGGCGCCACGACAGCTTGGTACGGTACGGGTCGCGCAAACGCCAGCCATTGCTGGTGAGGTCGCGGTTCAGCAGCTCGTCTGCCAGCTGGCCGAAGGTCATCGCGGTGTAGGCGGCAGCGTCCTTCACCCGCGCCTGCAGGGCGCGCAACTGGCCCTCGGTCAGTGCCAGCAGCAACGTGCGCTGTGGCTCCAGCAGCCGGGCGAACTGGTGAATCAGGAAGGTTTTGCCGGTGCCGGCGAAGCCTTGCACGGCCACCGACTCGTCTATGCCACTGAGAAACTCGCGCAGCAGGCGGTTTTGCTGATCGCTGAGCATCAGGTCACTGGCCAGGGACGGCAAGTACACCGGGTGCAGCGGTGTGGCCCGCTGGCGGTAGGTGTCGGCGAACTGGAAGCTCCACTGGCCTTCGGCATCCAGCAGCTCGTCTGCGGTGTACTCCACCTCGGCCGACAACAGGGCAATGCCGTTTTCACCCAGCATGCCAAGGCCCATGGCAAAAGCTTCGCGATCGAAGTGCTGCGCCACCTGGCCCTGGAAACGCCCGGGCGCGACGCTTTCGACTTCGTTGGCGATGCGCACGATTCCGGCGAAACGGCGCTCTTGCGCGTCCGCCGATGCGGTGCCGGGCTGGCGTGGGAGGTTTTGCACGAACAGCACTGCGGCGGCGTCGAGCACGCTGGCAGTGGTGAAAAAGTCAGTGTTGGGTTCGCTGGCGAGGCGATCGGCCTGGTCGCTGGGCAAAGGCAGGTAAAACATCGGCACCTCGGGTGGAAACAGGGCGGCACGATAGCAACTTTCGGTAGGGAATGCTGGGTTTAACCCCTGCGCCGCTTCAACGTCTCGCTGGGAAACTCCTTGAACAACTGTTTGTAACTCTCTGAAAACCTTCCCAAATGCCAAAATGACCAGCGCATCGCTACTTCGGCGACCGTTACGCCACCACCGCGCAACAAGTCGCGCCGCGCACCGTTCAGCCTGCGCAACCGCAGCCACTGCGCCGGCGGCATGCCGGTAAATGCCTTGAACGCCTGCTGCAACTGACGCAGGGAAACCCCGGCAACCCCCGCCAACTCCATCAGGTTTAGCGTCTCTTCCGGGCAGTCGGCCGCCCATTCGCTGACCCGGCGCATGATCGCGCGCTCTTCGTCACGGCGCCCCAACGCCACACCCTGCAAGCGCTGACAGGCATTGTCGAGAATGAACAGGCAGTCCTCCAGCAATTGCTCGGCCAAGGCCTGCCCCTGCAGCCGGCAATCCGCGTCGCCCAGGCGCGTCAGCGTGGCGCTCAGCCAGCTACCGAACAAGGCATTCTGCCCGCTGCCCAATGGCACCATGAATAAACCTTCGAGGCGCTGCGGGTCCAGCCCATGGCGGGCCAGAAAGGCCTGATCGAACACCACCGCCACCTCCTGGTAGTTCTCCGGCGTGATCCAGATATTGCGGCTTTGCTCGTTCAGCAGGTACAGGCTGTTCTCGCTACGGTCGAAGCAGAACGCCAGCGAACCGCTCGGCGCGCGGAAAAACTGCTCCACCCGGGTATTCAGCCGCTCTTCGTACACCTCCACGCCATCGAGCCCCAGGCAACGCAGTTCACCGCTGAAATGCCCGGGTGACATCTGCCGATACTGTTGCTGCCAGCCAGGGGTGGCGCGCACTTGCTCGGTAACGTCGGTGGTATGAAAAGCCTGGACCTGCAACGCATTGGCGGTTGTCACGCATTGTCCTGTATGCACTCTTTTGGTGCATTCATTGCTGAAGAAAGTGGATAGATTGCCTCGGGGGGCTGCGACCAAGATAGTCTCCAGCGCGTCACCTGGGAAGCGTGATGCCCCGGAAACCCTGAGACGGCTTTCTCGGGCTTACGCGTTCCCACACTAAAACCCAACCAAGAGGTCTGTATGAACGCCCCCTTCGATCAGCTGTACACCTGGCTGAAAGAACACCGCATCACCGAAGTCGAATGCGTGATCAGCGACTTGACCGGCATCGCCCGTGGCAAGATCGCGCCCACCGCCAAGTTCCTCCATGAACGTGGCATGCGCCTGCCAGAAAGCGTGCTGCTGCAGACGGTCACCGGCGACTACGTTGACGATGACATCTACTACAACCTGCTCGACGCCGCCGACATCGACATGGTCTGCCGCCCCGACCCAAGCGCTGTGTACCAGATCCCGTGGGCGATCGAGCCGACTGCGATCGTGATCCACGACACCTTCGACAAACAAGGCAACCCCATTGAGCTGTCGCCGCGCAACGTGCTGAAGAAGGTGCTCAAGCTGTACGCCGACAAAGGCTGGCAGCCGATCGTCGCGCCGGAAATGGAGTTTTACCTGACCAAGCGCTGCGAAGACCCGGACTTGCCACTGCAGGTCCCGCTGGGGCGCTCTGGCCGTGCCGAAAGCGGCCGTCAGTCGTTCTCGATCGATGCCGCCAACGAATTCGACCCGCTGTTCGAAGACGTCTACGACTGGTGCGAGATCCAGGGCCTGGACCTGGATACGCTGATTCACGAAGACGGCCCGGCGCAGATGGAGATCAACTTCCGCCACGGAGACGCGCTGGACCTGGCCGACCAGATCACCGTGTTCAAGCGCACCATGCGTGAGGCAGCCCTCAAGCACAACGTCGCCGCTACCTTCATGGCCAAGCCGATCACCGACGAGCCGGGCAGCGCCATGCACCTGCACCAAAGCGTGGTGGACATCGCCACCGGCAAGCCGATTTTCGCCAATGAAGACGGCAGCATGAGCCCGCTGTTCCTGCACCACATCGGCGGCTTGCAGAAGTACATCCCCAAGCTGCTGCCGATGTTCGCGCCCAACGTCAACTCGTTCCGCCGCTTCCTGCCGGACACCTCGGCACCGGTCAACGTCGAGTGGGGCGAAGAAAACCGCACCGCGGGCTTGCGTGTGCCCACGTCCAGCCCCGAGGCGATGCGCGTGGAAAACCGCCTGCCGGGTGCGGATGCCAACCCGTACCTGGCGATTGCCGCCAGCCTGCTGTGCGGCTATCTGGGCATGGTCGAGCAAATCGACCCCAGCGCGCCGGTACAAGGCCGTGCCTACGAACGGCGCAACCTGCGCTTGCCGATCACCATCGAGGATGCGCTGCAGCACATGGAAGACTGCGAAACCGTGCAGCAGTACCTGGGCAAGCAGTTCGTCCAGGGCTACGTGGCGGTCAAGCGGGCCGAGCACGAGAACTACAAGCGCGTGATCAGCTCGTGGGAGCGCGAGTTCCTGATGCTCAGCGTTTGACCCACACAGGGGGGGCTTGAAGCCCCCTGCACCGAATTCGAAGAACAAGACCAACGAGGTGTCCCCATGCGTCATCTGCAAGCCCTGATACCCGCTGCATTCACCCTGCTGTTCGCCACCACCACCCACGCCACCCCTTCGGTCAGCGTGTACAACTGGACCGACTACATTGGTGACACCACCCTGGCCGACTTCCAGGCCAGCAGCGGGATCAAGGTGGTGTATGACGTGTTCGACTCCAACGAAACCCTCGAAGGCAAACTGCTGGCCGGGCGCACCGGTTATGACGTGGTGGTGCCGTCGAACCACTTCCTCGCCCGCCAGGCCCAGGCCGGTGCTTTCTTGCCGCTGGACCGCAGCAAACTGCCGAACTGGCAGCACCTGGACCCCAAGCTGCTCAAACAGCTTGAACAGAACGACCCAGGTAACCAGTACGCGGTGCCTTACCTGTGGGGTACCAATGGCATCGGCTACAACGTCGATAAGGTCAAGGCGGCTCTAGGCGTGGACCATATCGACTCGTGGGCGGTGCTGTTCGAGCCGGAAAACCTCAAAAAGCTCAAACAGTGCGGCGTGGCCTTCATGGACTCGCCCGATGAACTGTTCCCGGCTGTCCTCAACTACCTGGGCATGGACCCGCGCAGCGAAAAACCGGCCGACTACGCCAAGGCCGAAGCCCGCCTGCTGGAGCTGCGCCCCTACATCACGTACTTCCATTCATCCAAATACGTCTCCGACCTGGCCAATGGCGATGTCTGCGTGGCCTTCGGCTACTCCGGCGACGTGTTCCAGGCCGCCAACCGTGCCGTGGAAGCGAAGAACGGCGTGAAAGTGGCCTACAGCATTCCCAAGGAAGGCAGCAACCTGTGGTTCGACCTGCTGGCCATCCCCAAGGACGCCAGCAACCCCGAGCAGGCCCTGGCATTCATCAACTACCTGCTCGACCCCAAAGTGATCGCCAAGGTCAGCGCAACCGTCGGCTATGCCAATGCCAACCCGGACGCCAAGGCCTACATGGATGCATCGCTGGTCGGCAATCCCGAAATCTACCCACCCCAGGACGTGCTGGACAAACTGTACATCTCCAGCACCCCGAGCCCGAAGATCATGCGCGTCATGACCCGCTCCTGGAGCAAGATCAAGTCCAACCGCTGAGTCGAGAACGCCCATGTCTTTCACTACTCAACACGCCGCTTCGTACTACGCCGCCACGGCGCGCGATGCGGCCCCCTACCCCAGCCTGGACGGCGAACTGACGGCTGACGTATGCGTGGTCGGCGGCGGGCTGACCGGGGTCAATACCGCCCTGGAGCTCGCCGAGCGTGGCCTTTCGGTGGTGCTGCTGGAAGGCCGGCGCATCGGCTGGGGCGCCAGTGGGCGCAATGGCGGCCAGCTGATTCGCGGTATTGGCCACGATGTCAGCGGTTTCGCCCGGCATGTTGGCCAGGACGGCGTGCGTTACCTGAAGCAGGCCGGCATCGATTCGGTGGCGCTGGTGGCCGAGCGTATCGCCCGCTACGGTATTGCCTGCGACCTGCGGTGGGGTTTCTGCGAGCTGGCCAATACACCTGCCCAGTTCGCTGCCTTCAAGGATGAACAGGACGACCTCGCGGCGCTGGGCTATCGCCATGCAACACGCCTGGTCGGTGCGGGGCAGTTGAACGAGATTGTCGCCAGCGACCAGTACGCCGGCGGCCTGGTCGACATGGGCTCGGGCCACTTGCACCCCCTCGACTTGGTCCAGGGCGAAGCCCGTGCCGCGCACGGCCTGGGTGTGCGCATTTTCGAGCAGAGCCCGGTATTGCGCATCGAACACGGACCTTGCGTCACCCTGCACACGGCTCGCGGCAAGGTGCGGGCCAGTAGCCTGGTACTCGGCTGTAACGCCCACCTCGACGAGCTGGAGCCGCGACTGAGCGGCAAGGTGCTGCCAGCCGGCAGTTACGTGGTGGCCACCGAACCATTGCCCGAAGCACTGGCCCGCAGCCTGATTCCGCAGAACATGGCACTGTGCGACCAGAAGGTCGGCCTGGACTACTACCGCCTCACCGCCGACCGCCGCCTGCTGTTTGGCGGCGCCTGCCACTACTCCGGGCGCGACCCCAAGGACATCGCGGCCTATATGCGGCCCAAGGTGCTGAAAGTGTTCCCCCAGCTGGCCAATGTGCGCATCGATTTTCAGTGGGGCGGCATGATCGGCATCACCGCCAACCGCTTCCCCCAGGTTGGGCGCCTGAGCCACCACCCGAACGTATACTACGCCCAAGGCTACTCCGGGCATGGGCTGAACGTGACGCACTGGACGGCGAAACTGCTGGCCGAAAGTATCGCCCTCGGCCATAGCCATGGCCTGGATGTGTTCAGCGCCGTGCCACACCTGACCTTCCCCGGCGGCAAGGCACTGCGCTCGCCGCTACTGGCACTGGGCATGTTGTGGTACCGGTTGCGCGAAGCGTTGGGGTGAGTCCAGCACATGAATTGCGGCGCCAGACAGACCAGGCACCGCAATTCATTGTCCAGATTGAACGCCCCCACTGGCCAACTGCCGCGCACCTGCTAGCGTTGTTCTGGCCGACCTCTCATGGATGCACCTCCATCATGAAATCACTGCCTCGCATTACCCTGTTGTGCGCCGCGCTGCTTGCCGTGGCCGCCTGCTCCAGCAAAAGCGTGGACCCCAAGGACTATTCCGGCTTCCTCAAGGATTACAGCCGCCTGCAGGAAGCCAAGAGCCCTTCGGGTGACCCGGTGATGCGCTGGATCGACCCCAACGTTAACGTCAACCAGTACAGCCAGGTGTTCATCGAGCCCAGCCAGTTCTACCCCAAGCCACAGCCAACGGCGGTGATTTCGCAGCAGACGCTGCAAGAAATCACGCGTTACTTCAATGAAGCCTTGCGCCGTGAAATGGGCAGCGTGATACCGCTGGCCAAGGGGCCAGGCCCGGGAGTGATCGTGGTGCGCCCCGCCATTACAGCGGTGTCGACCAGCAACGAAGGCCTGAAGCCTTACGAAGTCATCCCTATCGCACTGATTTCGGCGGGCGTGAACACGGCCATGGGTGGCCGTGATCAGGAAGTGGATGTCGGCGTGGAGGCAGCGTTCCTTGATGGTGCCAGCCAGAAGGTGCTGGCCCAGGTGGTGCGCAAAGGCACGGGGCAGGAACTGGAGAACGATACCCAGAAGCTGACCTTGAATGACGTAAAGCCAGTGCTGGATGGTTGGGCGAAGGACATGCGTGCCAGCTTCCTGGCAGCGAAGCAGAAGGCTCGTTAAGTTTAGGGCCGCTTTGCGGCCCTAAACCTGATCTAGCCTGTTAGCACTCTACGAATGCAACCGCCAAACCGCCACGCGAAGTTTCCTTGTAATTGGCATGCATATCCGCCCCGGTATCCCGCATGGTGCGGATCACCCGGTCAAGCGAGATGAAGTGCTCGCCATCCCCACGCAACGCCATCTGTACGGCGTTGATCGCCTTTACCGCAGCAATCGCATTGCGCTCGATGCACGGCACCTGCACCAGGCCACCGACCGGATCGCAGGTCAGCCCGAGGTTGTGCTCCAGCGCAATTTCGGCGGCGTTCTCAAGTTGTGGCGGGGTCGCACCCAGCACCTGGGCCAGGCCGGCAGCGGCCATCGAACACGCTGAGCCCACCTCGCCCTGGCAACCGACTTCGGCGCCGGAGATCGACGCGTTTTTCTTGCACAGAATACCAACTGCTGCGGCGCCGAGCAGGAAGTCCACCACATCCGCGTCATTGGCACTGGGGTTGAACTTCATATAATAGTGCAGCACCGCCGGGATAATGCCCGCCGCACCGTTGGTTGGTGCAGTGACCATGCGCCCACCGGCAGCATTCTCTTCATTGACCGCCAGGGCGAACAGGTTCACCCACTCCATGGCGCTGAGGGTCGAGCCAATCACGTTGGGCTTGCCCAGTTCCTGCAAGCTACGATGCAAACGCGCGGCGCGGCGCTTGACATGCAGCCCACCCGGCAGAATGCCTTCGTTGCGCAGGCCGTTCTGAACACACTCCTGCATGGCCGCCCAGATACGCAGCAAGCCTTCACGCACTTCGGCTTCCGGGCGCCAGGCACGTTCGTTGGCCATCATCAGTTGCGCAACGCTCAAACCGTGGGTTTTACACAAGGTCAGCAGCTGGGCCGCACTGTCGAACTCATACGGCAAGATCACTGCGTTGCTTTCGGCGGCAGGGGCATCGATTTCGGCCTGCTCGACGATAAACCCACCGCCCACTGAATAGTAGGTCTGGCACAGCAGGCTGCCCTGCCCGTCCAGCGCCTCCAGGCTCATGGCATTGGGGTGATAAGGCAGGTTTTCGTCGAGCAGCAACATGTCACGGCCATACTCGAAGACCAGCGGGTGGCTGCCATCCAATATCAGGCAACGCTCCTGCAGCACCTGGCTGATACGCGAATCGATGGTGGCCGGGTCGATCCGGTCTGGCCATTGGCCCATCAGGCCCAGCAAGCAGGCGCGGTCGGTGGCATGGCCAACCCCGGTAGCCGACAGCGAGCCATACAACCGCACTTCAACGCGCGTCACCCGCGTCAGCACCCCCTGCTCACGCAGGGCCTGGGCGAACGTCGCTGCTGCCCGCATCGGGCCGACGGTGTGAGAGCTGGACGGCCCGATGCCGATTTTGAAAAGGTCGAAAACACTGATAGCCATGCTAATGCCTGACCGTACCCTGAGATGAATCCACGGCACGGTTATCTGAAGAAATTGAGCGGTATTGCGATTTTGCGCGATACTGACGCGCTCATTCACGAATGACCAACGAATCTTTCTAAGCAAGGCTTTAGTGGTACTAAACGATGCGACGACAACTCAATGGTCAGGTGTTCGTCTGGCTGCATGTATTCGCCTGCGCAGCCCGGCACCTGTCCTTCACCCGCTGCGCCGAAGAGCTGCACATCACCCCAGGTGCTGTCAGCCAGCAGATGCGCCAGCTGGAAGAACGCCTGGGTTACCGGCTGTTCCTGCGTCGGGCACGCGGTGTGGAGCTGAGCGCCGAAGGGCAACGCCTGGCCCAGACAGTGGCAGAAGCCTACGGCAGCATCGAGGCCGAATTGTTGCGCCTGGATGCCGGAGAAATCCGCGGCACCTTGCGGGTGCGCTCGATCCCGTCTTTTTTGGCCAAATGGCTTACCCCGCGCCTGCCGCGCTTTCAGCAGCGTTACCCGGACATCGAGCTGCGCCTGGTGGCCGAGGACAGTGCCCAGGCATTGACCCCAGGCGATTTCGACCTGGCTATCGACCTGAACGATGGCAGCTACCCTGGCATGCTCTCGACACCGCTGCTGGACGAGCAGATCTTTCCGGTGTGCTCACCTACCCTGCTACGCGGGCGCCCGCCGCTGCATGGGCCGGCAGACCTGGCGCACTACCCACTGCTGCACGACATCACGGCGTGGCGTGGCAGTTCGGAGTATGCGGAGTGGGAGTTCTACCTGGAGGGTATTGGCGCCGCAGGCCTGGATGTGCGGCGTGGGCACACTTTCAACCGCAACCACCTGACCATCGAAGCGGCCATCGCCGGTATCGGCGTAGCGATCGCCCGTCGCACACTGTTGAATGACGAGCTGGAGCGCGGCGCATTGATCGTGCCGTTCGGCGTTCCGATCGCCAACCACAAACGCTACGTGGTGCATTACCCGCCAGGCGGGCTGAACCAGCCTGGGGCGCGGGCGGTGCATGACTGGCTGGTGGAGGAAGCGCGAGGATTCCGGGAATTGCACCCGCTAAACAAGGAATAGCCAGCCTGTACGCTCCTACAAGGGTCTCGCCAGCTTTATGACTAGTAAGCCTGCTTGCCGGTAAAGGCGTTCAGGGTACGCACCAGAATCACGAAGTCCAGCCACAGCGACCAGTTGTTGATGTACTCGATGTCCGAGTCCACCCGCTGGATCATCTGCTCGATATCCTTGGTCTCTCCCCTGAAGCCACGTACTTGGGCCAAGCCGGTCATGCCTGGTTTGATGTTGTGGCGGGCGAAGTAATCAACGATGTCCTGCGAATACAAGGTGTCATGCTGCAACGCATGCGGTCGCGGCCCGACCAGCGACATTTCCCCGGTCAGTACATTGAACAACTGCGGCAATTCATCCAGGCTGGTGCGTCGAATGAAGGCGCCAATCTTGGTGAGCCGCGGGTCATCCTTCTGTGCCTGCTTGACCACACCACCTTCGGGCTGGTGGACATGCATGCTCCTGAATTTCCAGATCCGGAACGATTCCCCGGTCCAGCCCGTGCGTTCCTGGCGGAAGAACACCGGCCCGGGGCTGGTGAGTTTGATGGCCAGTGCAACCGTCAGCAACACAGGCGAAGCGCACAGTAGAATCACCGCTGCCAGCACCCTGTCCTCAAGGTTTTTCAGGAAAAGGCTCATGCCCGTCAGGGGCGTTTCCGACAAGGTCAGCACAGGAATCCCGGCAATTTCCCGCACACTGTGGTTGATCAGGCGCAACGAAAAGATATCCGGCACCCAGTTCACCGCGATGCACTTGTCGAGCAACTTGAAGTACACATCGTTGATGACCTCGGAGCCACCGAGCGGCGTGACCAGGTAAACGGTGCGTATGCCATGCTGGGCGACGATTTCATCCAGGTCTGCAATGTGCCCCAGCACAGGCAGGCGCTGCTTGCCCTCGCCGTTGTCACGCCCCTGGCCGTCGCCCTTGTCGAGCAGTACGCACCCCAATACCCGTTCACCAAACCAGGGGTTGTTGCTGATTTTCTGATAAAGAAAATTCGCCAGGTCGCCGTCGCCGATAATCAGCGCGTTATCCAGGCGTGCATGGGCGGTAAAACGCTTTTGCAGTTCACGAACGGCAAAGTGCAGGAATAACTGCGCGATGTAGCCAATGATGAACAACTGCACCACCAACAAACGCGAGTACGTTTCACTCTGCTTGGTCAGGAAGGCCATGACCACGAGAAAACAGAACGTTGCCGACCAGGCCTTGAACAGGCGGAAGGCTTTGATCGAAAGCCCGACATTGGTGCGGTAGATCGCATAATGGTCGTAAATGACGGCCAGTGCGCCAATCAGCAACAGCAGCATGATTACATAATCGGAGGTAATGTAACCAAACTGGTCGTAGATGAGATACCAGGCAATACCGGTGACTGCAATGCCATCGAGCCCTGCCTGAATGGCGTTACTTACGCTGCTTCTTCTTTGGAGTAAGGAACGACTGCTTCTGGGTTCGAAAACCATTTCAGACCTCATCTGTGTCAGCGTAGCCAGTGCCTTCCATCAAGCATCAAGTCTTGAAAACAGCGTGTACAACGCCAGATAAGCAGCCCCCAAGCCACTGCTCTCACTGTAGCAGCCACCCGCCATCAGCGCGGATTTTGGCCGATTCATACAGTGCCCCTGGCCGAATCGGCTGCCTTGCGGTAAAGCAGCGTGCGCAGCAAGAACAGCGGGTTGCCCACTACATAACGCATGAACAGACGTTTTGGCTCGCGCAACAGCCGGTAGGCCCACTCTCCCCCCAGCCGCCTTAGCCAAGGCGGTGCCCGGCTGACCTTGCCGCCGAGAAAGTCCAGAATTGCCCCACCACACACGATCAGGCACGGCCCGCCAACGGCTGCCAGCCTGGCCGCCACCGCCTCCTGTTTGGGCATGCCCATGCCCAGAACGATCAGCTCGGGTTGTTGCTCACGGGCCAGCTGCAGGTAGGTTTCGAGGCTGGCGAAGCCGTCATGTACCGACACGGGTACTACACCAAAATCGGTTTCACACCGCTGCACAGCCTGATTCAGGTAGGGTTGTCGGGTGCCCCAGAATGCGACCTTGCGCCCACGGTATGCGGCCATGAGCCTGGGAATGAAGTCAGTCCCGTTCATGTTAAGCCCGGGTGCCAGGCCCAGACGCCGATACAGGATGGCCATGCCGGAGCCGTCGCGCAGCAACACGTCGGCTGCCGACAGTGCCTGGCAGTAGGCGCCGTCACGGACCACCAGGTTCATCGCATGGGCATTGACGAAGCCCAGCACGGTCGCGGCTTGCGGGGCTGCCAGCCTGTCGAGCAGGCGCTGTGCCGCGCCGCTGTCGGGCACCACCTCGAGCGCATCGATTATGCGTTGCCAGCGATTCTGCCATTGCCACAGTGCCATCAGTCATCATCCCGTTTTGAGCGCACCCACTCAACCTGGCGCTTGATCAGGAACCCTAGGTACAAAGGGATTTTCTTTGCCGCGTAGAACGGTGCGTAAAGCAAGACGGAAAACGGGATCAGCTCACGGCAGAAGCGCGCCCAAGCCAGCAAAACCGCAAGGCTGAGCATGGCCAAGGCTATCAGGGCGATCCACGCTGGCGCGGCAACATCGAACAGCAAGTACGCCAGCCAGGCCACCAGATTGAGCCCCAGCAGGGTCAGTACCAACAACGCCAAAGGCGGTACCAGCAAGTCGAGGGTCATCGCCAGCAGGCTACCATTGCCTTGGGTCACGGCGGCCAACGCACGCTTGGGCGCATCGGCCAGCATCAAGCCCAGGTGGCCATGCTCCCAGCGGGTGCGCTGGCTGTTCAGGCCTTGCTGGCTGGCAGGAAACTGACTGGTGACCAATGCCTCAGGGCAGAACACGGGAGGCTTGCCCTGCTGACACAGGTCCAGGCCCAGTTTCACGTCCTCTACCAGGTGCCCATTGGCAAGGTTGATCAAGGTCAGGTCGTGCCAACCGAATGCCATGCCCGCCCCCATCAGTTGACAGGGCAAGCCCAGCCGCGCCCAGCCACGCGGGCGCACCAGGTTTTTCACCCGCCAGGCAAACTCGGCGACTTGCACTTTCAGCCCGGTACCCACGGGCGCACGCATCAGGTACAGCGCCTGTACCGGCCGCCGGGTCTGGTGATAACGACGCGCCAGGCAGTCAATTGCCCCCTCACCCACCTGGCAATCGGCATCCACCACAATCACCACCTCGGGTGGCTGTTCGGCCAGGTGACGCACGCCGAAGTCCAGCGCATAGCCTTTGCCACGCAACACCGCGTCGAAGCGTTCCACCACCTCGGCGCCGGCGTCGCGGGCCAGCTGCGCCGTATCATCGGTGCAGTTGTCTGCCACCACCAGCAAGCGGTCACCGTCAAGCAATTGCGGGGCAATGCTCGCCAGCGTTGCACGAATGATCGCAGCCTCATCGTGGGCAGGTACCAGCACCGCCACCCGGGGGCGCAGACTATGGCCCAGGTACTGCGAGCGTGGTGGCAGACACGCCAGCAGCATCTGTACAAAAAAAATCGACACAGGCACAAGGACGATGAACGTCAGCAGGCCCAGCGACCAACTCAATACACTTATCATGCGGATGCCTTGAAGTAAGCGGCCAGCCGGGCCGCTTCGGTGTCGATATCATGCCGCTGCAGCACACGCTGGTAGGCTGCCTCGCCCATGCGCTGCAATACGTCGGCCGGTTGGCACAGGCAATCCGCCATGGCTTCAGCCAGCTCGTCGACGGCGCCAGCGGGGAAAAGCCAGCCGTTCTCACCCGGGCGCACCAGCTCGGGGATGCCCGCCACATAGGTAGTCAGCACGGGCCGGCGCAATGCCATGGCCTCCATGATCACCACCGGCAGGCCTTCGGCGAAGCTGGGCAATACCAGCGCACGGGCGGCGAGGATTTCTTCGCGCACCTGTGCACTGCTGATCCAGCCAGTGATGCGCACGTGCTGCTGCAGGCCATGCCGGGCAATCAGGGCCTCGATCTGCTGGCGCATTTCACCGTCACCCGCCAACACCAGTTCGAAGTCAATCGACTGTGCAGCAAGCTGACGCGCCGCCTCAAGCAACAGCAGCTGGCCTTTCTGCTCACACAGGCGCCCCACGCAAACAAACCGTGCTACTGACGGTACATCGACCGGCGCCACCTCATGGAAACCCCGCTCCAGGCCGCAATGCACCACCTTTACCTTGGGCCAATGCTCGTGCGCCACCCAGCGGAACAGCTGGCTGCGCCCGTAGGAACTGACCGCTGCGACAAAGGCGGCTCGCCGCACCTTTTCGCCCATGTGCAGGAACTGCGGTTTGTCGAACTCTTCCGGTCCATGCACGGTAAAACTGTAGGCCGGTCCGCCCAGTTGGTTGGTCAGCATGACCACCTCGGTGGAGTTGGTGCCGAAATGGGCATGCACGTGTTTCGCCTCACTGGCCTGTAGCCACTGCAGCACCAGGCAAGCTTCGGCCAGGTAGACCAAGTGGTAGGGCCAGGCGCGGTCGGCGCGCAGGCCAAGGCGCATGGCCAGCCACAGGGCCTGGAAGAACCGCCCGGGTTGTGCTCGCAGCACCTGTAACGTGGGCCTCAGCAAGCCCTTTACACCAGCCCGCAGCACATAGCGGGTCTTGTCGCGCTCGGCCGTATCCTCGGCATCCTGCAACTCGGCGTCCCATCCCCGCAGGGCGATGCGTTGCACCTCTACGCCCTGACGCTCCAGCGCCAGGATCTCGCGGCGGATGAAACTGTGGCTGACCTTCGGGTACTGATTGATGAAGTAAGCAATGCGCATACGAATCCAGATCCCAACCCGCTTGATGACCGGCCTGCCCTGGCAACCTTCACTTCAGGCTGTCGACTACCGGTGGTCTGTCTACTGCCGATGCACTCAAAGCAAATGCATCCCCCTGTTTTCCTTGTAGTCCAAGGTTGTGACCGCTGCCCGGCAATGCGGCCTGCAGGCGAATAAAAACATCGTCGAGCAGCGCCTGGCGGCGGCGGTACATCGCGCGCTTTTTGGCCGGGATGTCCTGCTCGGCCCGTTGTGCCGGTGCCAAGGGGATAGTGAAGAAGTCGTCGCGGTTCGACGCCGTAGCGCCATTTTCCTGCCAGATGACGTCGTAATTGGCCGCCAGATCCTGGGCCTTGTCGCTGCCAAAGTACGGGTGGCGATGGTGCCGGCAGGCATCGCTGACGGCATACAGGTGCGCAACGCCCAGCATGCGTGCCAGGCACTTCAACGCTTCGAGCAGCAGGCTGCGCGGGCGCAGCCCCTCGAAGTCCTTGGTCAGGTCACGGTAGATGGCCAGCGAGGTGTCACTGTCGATGCCCTTGTGAATGCCTTGGACGGCACCGATGAACATCGACAGCCCCCCCTGATCACGGCACAGGCTAAACGCCAACGACGCCACGCGCAGGTCGCCCTGGAACAGGTTCAGTACCAGTTCACCTTCGCGCTTGAACCAGATCGGCCGGTCCAGCACCAGGCGGCAGCCCGGCGAATAACTGGCCAGCTCGCACAGCGTCAGGCTTTCGTCCCGCCCCAGTAGCAACAGCGCCGGAAACTGCCCGGCCAGCACTTCAAAGTGCGAAGCCACCACCTCCAGGCGCTGCGGGGCCTCCCAGCATTTGCTGAGGTAAGGCCACTGCACCACGCCGATGCAATCCACACCCAGCCGCTGCAGCCCCTGCTGGCCCAGCGCCGCCGTCATGCGCTGCATGAAGGCATTCAGCTCAGGCCATTGCCTGACAATCTCTCGGGTCAACTTGTACTTGTTGTTCAATGCCCGCAACGAGTAGCCCGGTTGCAGGGTAAACACGCTTTTGACGAGGGCGCCGAGCATCATGGGGTTTCTCACTTGTACTCGATCAAAGCCGATTTGCCGGCCGCGAAGCGGTGGCGCATGAATTTCAGCTGGCCGAGCATTTCCGGGAACTTGCCCAGCACCAGGAACACCGCCTGCAGCCAGTTCTCGCGCGCCGATTTGGCACCACGACGGGCCAGGCGCACAGCCTGAAGCGGATAAACCAATAGCAGTAACAGGCCCCAGCCACCCAGCAGCAGGCAAGCCAGCACAATCACAACAGGAATGCCCAAACCCCACAGCCAGGCCCGGCGTGACTCGCGTATCCAGTGCTGCTCTGGCGGCTGCCCATGCAGGTAAGCCCCCTCGGCATAGGCATGGCCGGCCCGCAGGCTGCGCCGCCACCATTGGCTGAAGCGGGTCATGGCCGCGTCGTGCAGGGTCATCTCGGCGTCCAGGCGCCAGACTTTCCAGCCATTGCCTCGCAAGCGCACGCACAGCTCGGGCTCCTCGCCAGCGATCAGGTCAGCGCGGAAGCCGCCAGCGCCAGCGAAGGCGTCTGCGCGCATCAACGCATCGCCGCCACAAGCCTTGGCTTCACCGATGGGGGTGTCCCATTCCAGATCGCACAACAGGTTGTACACCGATCGTTCCGGGAAGCGCTCACGGCGGCGGCCGCACACCACTGCCACCTCGGGATGGTGGTCGAGAAATGCCTGCGCCGTAGCCAGCCAGCGGGCATCCACCTCGCAGTCACCATCGACGAACTGCACCAGCTGCATCGACGGCAACAGCCGCTGCAAGGCGCTAAAGCCTTCGTTGCGGGCGCGCGCGGCAGTGAACGGAACACGCATGTCCAACGCCAGAACCTCCACCCCCAGGCTGCGGGCCAGCTGCGGCGAACCGTCGGTGGAGCCCGAGTCGACGTACATGACCTTGCCCACACCCTGCATCAGCGAACGCAGGCAACGCTCCAGGCGTGTGCCTTCATTGCGGCCGATGACCACCACACCGATTACCGTTGCCATAAGCCTCACTCAACGGGCGCGGTGCTAGCCGGCTGCCTGGTCTTGATGGTGGCCGGCACCCCTACCGCCAACGAGTTGTCCGGCACATCCACCAGTACCACGGCATTGGCGCCGATGATCACGTTGTTGCCTATACGAATACTCCCCAGCACCTTGGCGCCGGTGCCGACATCGACGTTGTTGCCGAACACCGGGGCAATCGGCTCGTCGACATTTTTCAAGCCCACCACCACGCCGTTGCGGATGCGGCAATCATCGCCAAAGCGGGCATAGCCGCTGACAACGATGCCGCCAAAATGGTCGATGACGAAGTTGCGGCCAATCACCACTTCGCACGGCAGTTCGATGCCGGTGATGATTTGCACGAATTTGAACAGCACCTTGTAGATCAACGAGCACAGCTTGCGCAGCAGCGCCGGGCGCACGGTATAGCGCCAGCGGCCAAAGCGATACACCAGCAGTACCCAGAACCCCTGGGCGCCCCAGTCACCGCCGTGGGCCCGCAGGTCAGCACGAATATTCTCGAACATGGCTCCACCTACCTTGTCGCCTGGCTGGCGTACCGGGTCTTGAACAACAATGACCAGGTTGCCTGGCAATGACGCCAGCAGGCCTGTATCGCGCCCCAGCCGCGTCGTTTCAACAGCGCCTTGAGTGCCAGCACCAGGTCACCCAAGGTGACCAGCAGCATGTGCAGGGCTAGCCCCGCCAGCCCGTGGTGCTTGCGGAAGTACAGCAACTCGCTTTCGATCTGGTACGCCGAGATCTGCCGGCTTGCCGCCTCCAGCTCGGCCACCGATTTGGAGCTTTCACCCCCGATGTGCACCACGGTTGTATGCGGATAGAACACCACTTTCCAGCCCGCCTCCTTCACCCGCTTGCAGTGGTCCACCTCTTCGTAATAAAGGAAGTAGCGAGGGTCGAACAGGCCTACCTTGTCCAGCACTTCGCGGCGTACCAGGTAGAAGCAGCCGGGCAACCAGTCACACTCGCGAACCGATGCGTGGTCCCAGTTCATTTCGTCGACCATTTTCAGCCCGGGGAAAAACCGCCCCAACCCGGTACGCGCGACAAAAACGTTGAGCGGTGTGGGGAAGTAGCGGCAACTGGGCTGCAGGTCACCGTCTCGGCCCTCAAGGCGCACCCCCAGCACACCGCACTCCGGGTGGGCCTCCATGTAGTCGAGGGTTTTCTGCAAGGAGTCGGCGGCGACAAAGGCATCGGTATTGAGTAGCAAGGCGTACTTGCCCTTCAGGTGTGCCAGCAGCTGGTTGTTGGCCCGGCCGAAGCCCACATTCTGTTTGTTGCTCAACAGCAGTGCTTCGGGACACACCTGGGCCATGCGCTGCACCGAGTCATCGCGTGATGCATTGTCCACCACCAGGTAGCTGGCCAGCCGCTCGCCGTCGGCGCGGCGCAGGGCGTCGAACATCGGCTGTAGCAGCCCGGCGGTATTGAAGTTGACCACCATGACATCCACAGGTTTGCTAGCCATTTTTGCTGTCCCCGAAGAAATACTGACGCCTTTGCGCCATCAACAGCGGCTCCACTTCCGGGTCGTAGGCGCCATTGCGCTGCTTGACCAGGTCGATCCACGGGTACGCTTCGCAACGCGCCTCGACCCGTTTGATCAGCTGTTCGGTGGTACAGATGAATTCAGCCGGGTTGCCACCGTAGACTGTGCCAGGCGGTACATCCTTGGTCACTACCGCGCCGGCAGCCACGATCGATTCCGGCCCGATGGTCACACGGGGCATGATGATCGCACCGTGGCCGATGAAGCAGTTGTCCTTGATATCGATGAACCCGACTGAATCCAGGTGCTTGCCGAAGCGATGCTCGATCAGCAATACCACCCCGTCATGACCGATCAGCGTGCAGTCGGAAAGGCCCACACTGTTGCCAATGCGCACCAGCGACGGGTCGAGGAACTTGCAGCCTGTATTGACAAAGAAGTTGGTGCCGACCGAGTGAAAGTTGCCCCAACGGGTGAGGTAGGCGCCCCATTCAAGCCCTGAAGGCCTGCAGAACCGCCTGTAGAACGTGCCGCCCCGCCCGGTTGCATGGGCATAATGCGCCACTGCCTTGCGTATCCATCCCTTCATACTGCCTGGCCTCGCAATCAAATCCGTCTGGAATGTTCCTGAGGCGTTCCGGTCTCGTTCTTCTGGTTGCTGACCGCAGCGCACTCAACCCATGTACAACAAGCGTCACGCCACGGCGCCCCTGGCCGCCGTCATCTTGGCATTGAGGTGGTCGGCCAGCCGCACGGCAAACTGCAGCAGCGGCATGGTCGGGTTGGAGGCGCCGCCCTTGGCGAAAATACTGCTGCCGGCGATGTACAGGTTTTCGGTACCAAACACCTTGCAGTTGGTATCGACCACGCCGTACTGCGGCGAGGCGGCCATGCGCGTGGTGCCCATGTGATGGGCATGCGGGGCCATCTTCAGCGGGATCGACGTGTCGTAGACAAAGTCGTTGAGCTTGACGAAGCCCAGGTCCATGTCGGCGAACTGCTTGGCCAGCTCGCTGCCAATGCACTTGATGGTGTGCCGGTCATCGGCAGTCAGTGCCCAGTTGACATTGACCTTGGCAACGCCCAGTGCGTCCTTCTCGTCCAGCAGCGAAATACGGCTGTGCAGGTTCGGGAATTGCTCGATCATCGTACTGATCACGCCATCACCGGGGCAGCTGAACTTGGCAACGAACGCTACCTTGCTGGCGAAGCCCCAATCACAGGCCAGGTTTTCGAGAAAATGTTTGACCTCGGCAGTACGACCATAAGTTTGCACATCGGCCAGCAAGGCGGCGGTGACGTTGCCTTTGCCGGCCTTGTACTCATCGACGAAGGCATCGGTGGTGTAGTACTGGCGTGGCTCCGGGTCCTGCCCGGACTTGAGGATGAAGGTCCCCAGGTCGATGTTCAGGTGCTCCATGAAGCACCCGCCAACCAGCCCGTCCTTGTTCACCACGCCCGCGCCCACCAAGGTCTCACTGTTGAGCAACTGCCGGGCATTCTCGATGGCACCGGTGGCCAGAATGAAGTTGCCTGCCACCAGGCGCTGCCGATTGCGTTCGTAGTCGGACAGGATCACGGCGGCCAGGTGCCCGGACGCCTTGTCGAACTCCAGGTCCACGCAGTTGCAATTGATGAACACGTCCAGGCCTTTGGTCTGTTCGAGGGCCGTGGCGTATTTCTGCGCAAAGCGCGTGGGTGTGCTCAGCAGGAAACGATCGGGTTCGAAATCGCCGCCGTTGAGGCCGGTATTCATCGCACGAAAATCCGACCCGGCCGGCAGGTCTACGATCTCCATGGCTGCAGGCAGGTAACCCTCGATCTCCGAATAGGCGATGGGCCAGCCAGGCAGGTCGCCTGGCGGGGAGATAGAAAAGTCGGAGGGCGTGAAGGGGCGACAACGGCCGGCCCAATGGTTGGAAGTGCCGCCCAGGTAACGCAGGCGGGTTTCCTCGGCGTACAGTTCAAGGCCCGTGGACGCGCAAGCATACAAGCCTTGCGAGTGCGGCGCATACTCACGCCCGCCGCCCTCGGCGAGCAACACGCTCCAGCCCGCAGCGGCCAAGCGCAGGCCCAGGGTAATACCTGCCGGGCCGGCGCCAATGATGCAAAAATCGTAATGATCGCGCAGCGCCTTCTGCTGCTGATAGTCCTTGATCATGCTGGCTCGTTCCGGAAGTAACGGGACGGCAATACCCAGCCGTTGATCACCACGAACCCGGGCTTTTCGACAGGTTTGCCAGCAACGGGGGCAAAAGCGCCGAATACAGCGCCACCGACGCCCAGCAAGACACAACTCTGGAGAAAGCCCCTACGCCCCAGCTGCGCACTACAAAAAGTAAGCTTCCCCATGATCCCGTGACCTGTACCCGTTGAATTTACACCCAGCACGCTGCATCACAGCCAGTTGAAAAAGGCCGTCAACAGCGCCCCGCACAGCGCCCCGACCAGTAGCATCGGTAGCACCACCAGCTCACGTTTAAGGCTGAAGATACCTAGCTTGCAATTCACGTACACAACCAGCACCAGCGTGGGCACGGTATGCAGGGCAACACCCCAGATGGCCCATTCCACACCGCCAATCGCCAACAGCAGCGGTAGCAGCCCCCACAGCGAGACCAGGCGGATGATGTTGTCCATGGCTTGATACTTGGTCAGGCCCAAGGCGATCCACACCTGATGAGCCAAGGTATAGCGCAATACGATGAACGACAGCGAAAGAATCGCCAGCATCGAGCCTGCCTCACTGTATCGCTCGTCGTACATCCAGCCGATCAGCAGAGGGCTGGCGGTCAGGAAGCCACCGCAGATGAACAGCACCAGCAGGTCGACCAGCAGGCGGAAACGGTGATACAGCGCTTTCAGCCGCGCCTTGTCGTCGGCGCGGGCCGCTTCGCTGAAAGCAGGAAGCGCCACGGCGCCCACAATCTTCATCAGTGCGGTCTGCACCGCGCCCAGGATCAGCACGGCAATCGAATACACCCCCAGCTGCGCCGCCGACATGCTGGCACCGAACAGGATGCGGTCGCCGTACATGGCCAGCACGCCCACCATCGACGACAGCAGGATCCAGCGGCCAAACACGATCAGTTCGGTAAGCGCCGTACGGTCCCAGCGCAGGTGGTTGCGCGGCCCCTCCAACGCCGTGTGGCCCAGCACAGTCCAGGCCACGGCAGACACCAGGCCGGCAATGACCAAGGCCCAGATGGAATGGGTCAGCAAGCCCAGCACCAGCATCACCACCAGGCCGGCCGCTTGTGACGCCAGGTCCACCAGTACCACACGCTTCTGTTGGAAAGTGCGTACCGCCACATCTATCTTGGTGGACTGGAACCCCCAGATGACCGCCGACAGCCCGGTAACCGCCAGCACCATCGGCAATATGGGCGCGGCATAGGTGGAGTCTGCCGGCCACAGTTCTTCGAACTGCGCCACCCAGGCACACAAAGCCAGCAACAGGGTCAGGCCGAACAGCACGAAGCCGCGGATGATCTGCACGGTCCAAGCGGTATTGAGAAAATCCGGGTCGTCACCCCGTTGGCTCTGGATGATGTTCTGGCGCAGACCGACATCGGACAGCAGGTGCAGCAGTACCGAAACGGTGGTGGCAATGACCATCACCCCGAACATTTCCGGCAGCAGCAAGCGGGCCATGATCAGGTTGCCGCCAAGGCGCATGACCTGTGACGCCACCTGCGACACCAGGTTCCAGGACCCGGCCCTCATGGCCCGCTGGCGCAGGCTTGCGGTGGCTGACACATCAATCGACGGCATGACTTCAATCTCTGACTGATTGGCTAAAAGTCACTATAGTTTCAATTAGCCACGATGCTAGCCGTTGCCCACCGAGGGAAAGGTGTACATAGCCGATGCCTGAACATTTTCGTGCGTTGATCGTCATCCTGTTTTTGGCGAGCGTGGTCTTCCTGCTTGCGCGGCGCCCTGCCACCGAGCTGATTCCGCTCGCTGACTTCAAGCGCCGGCGCAACTTGTGGTTCCTGCTGACTGTGCTGGCTTTCGTCTCGCACAGCTTCTGGTTGTATCTGGGTGCGGGCGCGGTCATCCTGCTGATTGCCGGGCGCCGCGAACACAACCCCATGGCACTGTTCTACATGCTGCTGTTCCTCATCCCGCCTGCGTCGGTGCAGGTGCCCGGATTTGGCGTGGTCAACTACCTGGTCGACCTGAACCATATCCGCTTGCTTACCCTGTGTGTGCTGCTGCCCGCCGCGCTGCAGCTAAGCCGCCAGGCAGGCACCCTGCGCTTTGGCCGCACCTGGGCCGACAAGCTGCTGGCGGCCGGCCTGGTGCTGATGAGTGTGCTGTACTTGCGCGAAACCACCCCCACCGACACCCTGCGCCAGGCGCTGTACTTGTATGTCGACGTCTTCCTGCCGTATTACGTGGCCAGCCGCGGCCTGCGCCAGATAAGCGACTTCAAGGATGCCATGCTGGCCTTCGTGCTCACCGCCTTCGTCATGGCACTGATCGCCGTGGCCGAATATGTACGCCACTGGCTGCTGTACAGCGCCCTGGTCGATGCCATGGGCGTGCCTTGGAGCATGTCGGGTTATCTCAGCCGCGGCGGCGCGCTGCGGGCCAGCGTCACCACCGGCCAGGCAATTGCCCTGGGCTATGTGATGAGCGTGGCCATCGGCCTGTTCCTGTTCGTCCAGGGCTATGTGCAACGCCCGCTGCACAAAGCCCTGGGCGCCCTGCTACTGGCCGCCGGGCTGTTCGCACCGTTGTCACGCGGCCCGTGGATCGGCGTCGTGGTCATCGTGGTGGTGTTCATTGCCCTGGGCAAAGGAGCCGTCAAGCGCCTGGCGCTACTGGGGGCAGCCGGCATGCTGGCCCTGCCCTTGCTCACGATCGTGCCCGGCGGTGAAAAGGTACTGGACCTGCTGCCCTTCATTGGCAACCTGGAAAAAGAGAACATCACCTACCGCGAGCGGCTGATGGACAACGCCTGGATCGTCATCCAGCGCAACCCGCTGTTCGGCTCATTCGACTTCCGCAACACACCTGAAATGCAGTCGATGATCCAGGGCGAAGGCATCATCGACATCGTCAACACCTACATCAACCTGGCGCTGCGGGTCGGGCTGGTGGGGCTCGGGCTGTTTGTGGCGTTCTTTGCCGTGGTGCTGCACGGGATCCGCAGGGCCATGCTCAGCTTCGCTGACAAGGATGATGAACGACGACAACTCGGCCGGGTGTTGCTGGCGACACTGATGGGCATTCTGGTGATCATCTTCACCGTCAGCAGCATCACCTTCATCCCGGTGGTCTACTGGTCCATCGCGGGGCTGGGTGTGGCCTACATCCAGATGGTTCGCCGGCTGCACGACAGCCAGGCCATGGAACTGGCCGAACCCGGCCTACAACCCAGGTAATGTACATGAACGTGCTATCCCTGCGTCCTTGCGTACGCCTGTCGGCCATTGCCGGCCTGGTCTTGCTGCCCTTGGCCGGCTGGGGCTCCGGCTGGCAGGTCAGTGTCGATGAACAGAGTGGGCTGCCCACCGTGACACACGGCGGTGGCCCGGTGATGAAGGCCAAGTTCGACTTCTGGGCTGCCAACTGGAGCTGGACCGGCTTCTATACCGACTTCAAGGTCAATGGCCCCTATCAGTACACACTGCGGGGCAAGAACAAAGAGCTGGACTTCGACCTGGCGGCTGATATCCGCAAAGCGCAAGCACAAACCCTGAGCTGGGCCTTCGACCTGGACGCCCATAGCCGCCAGACCGGGGTGATGGGTGGCGGCATGGTGTTCCAGTTCGACCCGGCGCAAATCGCCGGCGATATGGGTGCGCCACAACTGCTGGCCGACAATCGCGGTTGGTCCTGGGGCAAGGCTGACCAAGGCCGGCGCATCGAAATGCGCTTCGACCCGCCACTGGCCAAGGTGTATTTCGAGCGTGGCAACCCGTCCGAATTGCGTGCGTTCCTGTACAAAGACCCGATCAACGCCGGCAAGCAACAACTCAAGGCTGTACTCAACGTGACCGGCGACATCGAGCTGGGGCCCACGCCCACTGAGCGCTTCGGCCTGGCCGATCCCGCCAGCTGGCCCGATGATCAGCTCGACTGGCGCACTTCACCGGTGGACCTGTCGTTCCTCAACGCGGCGGAAAAGCCCGCCGGCAAACGTGGGTTCGTCAAGGCGGTCGGTGAACAGCTGATGTTCGAAGACAACACCCCCGTGCGTTTCTGGGGCACCAACCTGTCTGCCTATTCGCTGTTCAAAAGCCCAGACGACGAAATTCGCCAACAGGCCAAGCGCCTGTCCGCACTGGGGTTCAACCTGGTGCGCCTGCACCACCACGACTCGCCCTGGGTCAGCCCGAACGTGTTCGGCGACGGTACCCTGGTGCGCGACACCCAGCAGCTCAGTGCCGAGTCCCTGCGCAAGCTCGACCTGTGGATCAAGGCGCTCAAGGACGAAGGCATCTACATCTGGCTGGACATGCACGTACAGCGCGCACTTACCGCCAACGACAACATAGACGATTTCGATGAGCTGCCCAAGAAGGATGACCGCGTCGACCTGAAGGGCTATGCCTATGTGAACAACAGTATTCAGGCGGCGATGAAGCGCTTTGCCGAGCAGTACCTGACCCATGTGAACGAGTACACGGGCCTTGCTTACAAGGACGACCCGGCCATCGCCGCCGTGCTGATCACCAACGAGAACGACCTTACCCAGCATTACGGCAACGCCCTGATGCCGAACAAGGATGTACCGCGCCACAGTGAGCGCTACATGGCAGCGGCCAAAGCCTTCGCCAGGCAGTACAACCTGCCCGTCGACCAAACCTGGCGTGCGTGGGAGCACGGCCCGTCGAAGCTGCTCCTCAACGACCTGGAACAGCGCTTCAACGTCGACATGATCACTCACCTGCGCAGCGTGGGGGTAAAGGTGCCGATCGCCACCACCAGCACCTGGGGCGGCAATGGCCTGAGCGCATTGCCGGCCCTGACCGCAGGCGACGTCGTCGATGCCCACAGCTACGGCGCCATCGGCCAACTGGAGAAGAACCCGTTGACCAGCGACGGCATGATCGACTGGATCGCCGCCGCCCAGGTCGTGGGCAAACCGCTGACCGTCACCGAATGGAACGCCGAGCCTTTCCCACTGCCCGACCGCCACTCGCTGCCGCTGTACGTGGCCGGCACTGCCAGCCACCAGGGCTGGGACGCACTGATGCAATATGCCTACAGCCAGCAGGCCTTCAACCCGGGCTGGCGCACGGCGGACAACTGGCACGCCTACAACGACCCCGCGATGATCGCCACGCTGCCCGCTGCTGCCCTGCTCTATCGCCGTGCCGATGTGAAGCCTGCAACCACCCATTACGTTTTCGCACCGACGCCCACCACCCTTTACAACCAAGAGATCACCCCACGAAATTCGCCTTTGTTGCGCACAGCCATGGAGAAGGGCCAACTGCAGATTGCCCTGCCGCAAACACCGGAGTTGCCGTGGTTGAAACCGGCCGCCATTCCCGCAGGTGCGCAAGTGCTGCAAGACCCAGGGCAATCGCTGCTGGCCACCGATGCTACCGAATCGGTGACCGACACCGGCGAGCTCAAGCGCAACTGGCAACAAGGCATCTACACCATCGATACACCGCTGAGCCAGGCCGCCACCGGCTGGCTGGGAGGTCGTTCGATCAGCCTGGGGGCCATTCAGCTGCAAACGAAAACGCCTTACGCCAGCGTCGCAGTACAGAGCCTGGACGGCAAACCGCTGGGCCAGTCACGGGAGCTGTTGCTGTCACTGGGTACCCGCGCCATGCCCAAGGCCGATGACAAGACGCCATTCAATGTCGAACCCTTCGAGGGCAGCCTGACCATCGAGGCACCTGCCGGGCTGAAGCTGTTCGCACACGATGCGCAGATCCAACTCAAGCCCCTGCCGGCAACGTACAAGGACGGGCATTACGTGATTACGTTCGACGGCAACTACATGTCCAACTGGCTGTTCTTGAAATAGGGCATCTGGCCATCTACGCTCAAGTCACCTGTAGCTGGCCAATTCACCTGAACTTTTCAGGGACGGTTCACCGCGTTTGTAAAACAGCAGGTCACAGGAGGTGCGGATGAAGTTCCTGGTTGTCGGTGGCGCCGGCTACATCGGCTCGCATATGGTCAAGCACTTGATCGCTGCAGGCCACGAGGTGGTGGTGGCTGACCTGGTTGCACCTGCACCTGGCGTCCAATGGGCCAAGCTGGATATCGCCGACGAGGCCGCACTGGATGTGTTGTTTGGTGTGTGCCGCTTTGATGCCGTCTTTCACTTTGCCTCGTTCATTCAGGTAGGCGAGTCGGTCAGCGCGCCTGGCAAGTACTACCAGAATAATGTCGCGGCCACCCTTAGCCTGCTGCAGGCCATGGTGAATGCCGGCATCAAGCATCTGGTGTTTTCTTCCAGCGCGGCCGTTTACGGTAATCCGCTCTATATTCCAATCGATGAAGCGCATGCCAAAGGACCAATCAACCCGTATGGGCTGAGCAAGTGGATGGTCGAGCAGATTCTCGAGGACTTCGACCGGGCCTATGGCTTGAAATCGGTTTGCCTGCGCTATTTCAATGCAGCAGGCGCTGACCCGGAAGGCCAGCTGGGAGAGCGCCACGAGCCCGAAACCCACCTGATCCCGCTGATCCTGCAGGCTGCCGCGGGCCGACGTGAGGCGGTGACGGTGTTTGGCCGGGATTACGACACGCCGGATGGCACCTGTATACGCGACTACATCCATGTGGCCGACCTGGCGACGGCGCACGCGCTGGCTGTGGACTATCTGCTGGCGGGTGGGGAACGTACGGCATTCAACCTGGGCAACGGCCATGGGTTTTCAGTGCAGCAGGTGATCGATACTGCACGCGCAGTGACCGGGCGGCAGATTCACGTACTCGACGCACCACGCCGCGCCGGCGACCCGCCCCGCCTGGTGGCTGATGCCGGCAAGGCGCTGAGTGTGTTGAGCTGGCGGCCGGAGTTTGTATCGCTGGAGCAGATTGTGAGGCATGCGTGGCATTGGGAGTTGCAGTATCCCTGGACTACGCGGCAAGGCTGACATCTTCGGGGCTGCGTAGCAGCCCCAATGGTTGGATTTCAGGCCTCAATAATAGGTCCGCGGTTGCTCGTCAGCCTTGTTCAGCACGGTCCCGATCAGGTTCACCTGCCCCAGGTGATGCAGGCAATCCTCGATTTCCTTCTTGTTGTTCATCCCGTTGGCCACCACCAGCAATACACAGTCGAACTTGGGTATCACGGTGATCGCATCATCAGAGCTAAGCAACGGAGGCAAATCGAAAATACAGATGCGCGACTCGTAGCGGTTGCGCAAATCGCTGATCAGGTTGTTCACCTTGGGCGACGACAGCATCTCGGTCGACAACGGCACAGGTACCCGCGTAGGCAACACTACAAAACGCGGCAGGGTCGGGTTGACCAGGCACTCCTGCAGTTCGGCCTTGTCCGTCAAAAACTCGTTCAGCGCCTGTTCCATGGGCAGGCCCAGGCTGCTGCCGACCTTGGGCCGGCGCAAGTCGAAGTCCACCAGCAGCGCAGTCTTGGTGGTGTGGTGGGCGATGCTCATGGCCAGGTTGATCGCCAGCACCGTCTTGCCCGCTTCAGGTGTGGGTGAGGTGATGGCCAAGGTGCGCCAGCCGTTTTCGTCCATAAGCCTGAGTACCTGCGTGCGCAGCAGGTCGATCGGCCCGTTCATGCTGGAGTTCTTGTTGTAGGCCACGATGCGGTGACGTTCAAGGTGCTCCGCGCGAAGCGGCACTACCTTGGTGTTCACGTAGTCGAACTGGCCAGGCACTTCCGCCAGTGCCGTCCCCGGGGCAGGTGACAAGGCCTGGGGAGTTCCCGGTGTCACCGGGTGAACGTTATTGCCAATAGCCGGCTTGATCCTGTCCATCACTGCTTTCCCTATGCAAACCGAGACATGACTTTGAACAACAGCACATCCAGTGGCATGTAGAACACGTGCACCAGCACTACCATGATAGCCGCCAGTGCCAGTGCCGCCAGGATCAACCCGTTCCGCCAGCGTTTACGCCTGGCCACATCCGCTTTGGTATCGATGTACGGCACCGCCACCAACACGCGTTTGCCCAGCAGGTTTTCCAGGGCACCGACGCCGCGCACACGCTGGTTGAGCATTTCCAGCAGCATCACCAGCGCACCACCGCCTGCCGGCGCCAGCACCAGCCCCAGAGCCGCGATTTTCTTGCGGTTGGGCTTGATCGGCTTCTCTGGCATCAACGGTGGCTCCAGCAGCACGAAGCGCTCGGCCTTGTTTTCCTGCTCCAGGCTTTCGGTAATCTTCGCGCCCATTTCCTTGGCGCGGATTTCTTCGTACTTCTTGCGCGCGTTGTCGTGGTCGCGCATCAAGGTCACCAGGCCACGTTCGACCTGCGGTGCTTCGAGGATCTCGGCCTCATAGCCTTCCATCTTTTTGGTCAGTTCGCGCTTCTGCTCGGCCAGCGAACTGATACGTTCCTGGGCTGCACTCATCTTGGCGCGCACGCGGGCAACATCGAGGCCCACCGTGGAAGCCGCTGCCGTGCGACCGCCCGTGGCTTCGAGCGCCTGAATCTTGCGTTTGATCGCCACCACATCCGGGTGAGCGTCTTTGTAGCGAGTCAGCAAGCGGGCGTATTCAGCCTTCAGGCTCGGCAGGTCCTCGGGCTGGTCGGCGCTCGCTGATTTGCTGCCTTCGGTTGCCTTGGTGGCCAGGCCAGCATTGGCGGCGGACAATTCCAGCTCAAGGTAGCGCAGCTCTTCCTGGGCAGCCTTGTAGTCACGGTCGACTTCACGGAATTCCAGCTCCGAGCGCGACAGCATGTTCATGCGCAGGGTCTGGTGCTCGGGCAAGGCGTTGGCATGGGCTTGCTTGAAGTCGGCCAGCTGGTTTTCCAGGCTGGCCAACTCGGCGCCCAGCTTGTTGGCCTCCTGGGTGAGAAATTCGGTGGTTTCGTTGGCCCGTTCGGTGCGCTGCTTGAGGTTCTCGTTGAGGAACAGCGTCACCAGTTCGTCAGCCACTTCCTTGGCCACTTGCGCCTGCTTGTGCTCGAAGGACACATTGAACGCCACGGTGGCTTCACCCCGCCCGCGCACGAAGGTGGTGAGGGTTTCGACCACGATGGCATTGCGCATCTGGTCGATCTTGTCGCTTTCGCTGAGGCGCTTGTCGGCGAACAGGTCGTACTTGCCGATGATGCGCAGCAGGTTCCCACGGGTCATCACCCGCTGGCGGATCACTTCGATGCGCTCATCGGCAAAGCTGGTGTTGTTGGTAGACACCAGCTCGGGCGAAATCTGCTGCGACTCCACCAGGATAGTGCCGGTCGACTGGTAGATCGGCGGCACCATCAACGCGACGGCCACGGTCGCGGCAAGAATGACTGCGGCACTCACCCCTAACACCAGGGCCCTGTCCTTGATAATGGCGATGTAATCCCTGAGGGAGAGTTCGTAGTCAGACTTCATGGGGCCACCTGCCTGAAGTTCAGATGTCGGGGTACCTGTACGTCAACGTCAAACCAACGATCGTCGCGGTTGCATCCGCTACATGGTCCTGCTGCCGTTCCTTGTACATCAGCGACAGGCGCAGGTCCCAGTACGGCGAAAACTGGCGGCTGGCCCATACGCTGTAAGTCTGTAACGTGTTGGGGCTCTGCCCCTTGCTGTCTTGCCAGGCCGCGTCCGCGCCCACCCGGTTCAGCTCGCTGACCGCATAACTCCACACACCGCGCACCTGGTCCAACTCGGCGAAGCCACCTTCGGCGCTGGCCACCGTGCTGCGTTCGGCAGTAAAACTGGCATCTGCGCGCACACCGGTGTAAAGCAGCGACACGCCACCCTCCCCGCGCCGGCCGCCTTCATCACCGGATACTTCGTTGACGCCTACGTGCGCGTCGGCGCTCAGGCGATCCGAAAGCTGGTACTTGATCCCCACCGCCGGGGTGTAGCTGTTGGAGGCTGTCGCGGTAAGGTCTTGCTCGGGCTCATACCGCCGCGCGCCGAAACGGGTGTACAGGTCGGCCCGCTCGCTCCAGGCGTACGTCCAGGTAAAGACGTTCGCCAATTCGTCGTAACCCGTCAGCGTACTGATGTCATAACGGGCGCGGCTGTACGTGGTTTCGTTACTCAGGGTGCTGCGTTCGGTAACCGCCTGGCTCCAGTTGCCGGTCAGCGTATACAGCTTTTGCGTACCGTCGGTGGTGATCACGCCAGTGTCCAGCACGGTTCCCGACAGGGTCGAGCTTTCGTTATAGCGTGCCACCAGGCCAAAACGCCCACGCTCGGTCGTGCGCTGCCAGCCCAGGCTCAGGTCAGGGTCTTCCCGGTCATCGACTATGTCCGTGTCGGATGAGCGCAACACATGCATGCCCAAGCCCAACCTCAGTTCGTCACGGTCGAAGGTACCGATCAGGGTGTAGTCCGGCGCAATGATCGTGCGCGTTATGCCCTTTTCCCCCGACGTGAGCAACAAAGGGTTGCTGTCGTATTCGACGGATGTCGGTACCACCACCGTGGACTGCCAATTTGCCGCCAGGACCGCGTCCGTGAACGGCAACACCAGAATTGCCGTTGCAATGCGTGTTGTTTTAAGAAGATGCATTAAATGTTCTTATTAAAGGCAAGATCAAGGAACGACCAGCGTGTCGCCAGCCTGAAGTTGGATGTTGGTGGACATGTCCCGCCCAGACACCAGGTCCTTATATCGCACGGGCAGGATCTTTTGGGAAGCGCCAGTGCCACGGACCACCTTGATTTCGCTTTCGTCCGCAAACTTGTCCAGGCCGCCCGACATGCTCAGGGCCTGAAGCACCGCCGTAGGGCCTGCCATTTGTACAGGGCCCGGCTTGATCACTTTGCCTTGGACATAGACCAGGTTGCCGGCGATGCTCTTGACGACAACGCTGACGTTCGGGTCGGGGAGGAACTTTTCGAGTTTGGCAGCGACTTGCTTTTCAACCGCCGTGACATCCAGCCCGGCAACATTGATGCGCCCGGCCAGGGGGAAGGTAATACTGCCATCGGGAAGTACGGTGGCTTCTTGACGCAGGCTGTCTTCCTGCCACACCGAAACCATGACGACATCGCCGGGGCTGAGCAGGTAAGTCGCACTGCTCTGGTCGGCGTTGCCCACGCCAGACCACACAGTCAGCATGCAGAATGCGGCAATCAACGAACGCTTCATGAGGGTCCCTCCGGCCAAATGGCCCGACAAAGAGCACTGAATGAGAACAGCACACCAACTCTCGCTCCGCTTCGCGACCGACATCCGCCGCGATGGCCCCTACCTTCCTGGAGGCCTTTACCTTGACGCTGTATACGAGGGCTGCAAGGTGCTGCAACCGTGGGCCTCATGGGCTAATGGGAATATAGCAACGGTTGGGGAATTCACAAGCCAGGCCCAAGGCTTGGGGCAACGCGTTGTACTTTATAAACGTGCCGAGCAGGTTCAAATCTTTCTTCTGTTAGCCACCAGCACAAAACCCACAACAGCAAAAGCCAACAACCAGCCTGCGGTTGAAACAGGAATGATACTGTTTTGATTTACATACGAATCTGCTGCGCGAGCGGCACCACTCAGCAACACCAGCAAAAACATCGATTTGATAATCAGAGTCGTGCGCATACGCCCCTCCAAAAAACAGGAAAATCAATTAGTTATTTGCGTGGTGTGGCGGGAGTTGTTTCGCTGTTGAATTGAGCTTATGGGCACAATGACACTACGTCAATGATCCGACACCATAATAAAATTCAATGGGCGATGGGCGCTATCGTCAAAATACCGACATGCAGAATGTGCAACCGTACACTGTCGGAATGGAGGCTGTGCATCACGGTCGAGAAGGCATGGGGCCGTGCCACACGCCCCTGGCTTTTCATTCGTCCGCGTGGTGAACCACGACCAGCAGCTGCGCCGGTTGCGCACCCACCGAGCGCAGTCGGTGGGGTGTCTGGGCGTTGAAATGCAGGGCATCGCCCTGTGCCAGCAGCACCCGCTCGTTCATGAAATCCACCTCGACCTGGCCGGCATGCACGAACAGGAACTCCTCGCCCTGATGCTCCTTGAACGTGGGGTCACTGAATTCGGAAGGCGGCTGGATCAGGAACGGCAACAGGCTGCGCTGCCCCACCTGGCTGGTGAGGGCCGCGTACCCCGGCCCTCGCCCATCGCCGACCAAAGCCTGGCGTTCGCCATGGCGCACCAGACTGTAGCGGCTCGGCCCTGTCTGTTCTTCGGCGAACAGCTCTTCAACATTGACGTTCAGCGCCCGCGCCAGCTTCAGCGCGGCTGCGATCGAGGGTGTGTTGAGACCACGCTCGACCTTGGACAGGTAGCTTTTGGTCATGCCGGTCTTTTCGGCCAGCACTTCCAGAGTCATCCCCAGTTTCTTACGCAGCAGTTTCAATCGGATAGACATGTGACGCGGGTTTCCCAGGCTGAGGCAGCCATGATACGCGTCTGAAAGCTGACGCCAAGCCTGAGAGCCCCTTTAACTACGGCATTACCGGCGGCACATACTGCAGCGTCGTACCTAGCGCCCACAGCAACACCAGCACCAGCGGCACATGCACCAGCAACTGGACGAAGGAAAAACCGATCAGGTCGCGCGCCTTGAGCCCTAGCACGCCCAGCAGCGGCAGCATGTAGAACGGGTTGATCAGGTTCGGCAGGGCTTCGGCAGCATTGTAGATCTGTACCGCCCAGCCCAGATGGTACTGCAGGTCGTTGGCCACCAGCATCACGTAAGGCGCTTCGATGATCCACTTGCCACCGCCCGAAGGGATGAAGAAGCCCAGCACCGCCGAATAAACGCCCATCAGCACCGCATAGGTGTCATGGGTGGCGATCTGGGTGAAGAACAGCGAGATGTGGTGCGCAAGGGTCTGCTCATCCACACCTTTGACCTGGGTAAGGATGGCAGCAATCGAGCCATAAAGCGGGAACTGGATCAGCACCCCGGTGGTGGTCGGTACCGCTCTCGCTACGGCGTCAAGAAAGCTGCGCGGGCGCCAGTGCAACAAGGCACCCAGCATGATGAACAACAGGTTGTAGGTGTTCAGCCCGGAAATCGCCGTGATCGCAGGTTTAGTGGCGAACTCCTGGTACAGCCAGCCAGCAGCCAGGGCCACCAGCAGCAGAATCAGGATCGGGCTGTGCTCCAGCCACTCCCCCGGGCGCGTACGTTGCGGTGCCGGTGGCGCGGTGAAACTGGGGTCGACACCGCAGTCTTCGGCGCTGCGTGCACTGTTTGGCCCAGGGGCCGTGGCGTAGGCAATCACCAGCGACACCACCACCAGCGCCGCCAGCATTACGCCGGATTGCCAGAGGAAAATGGTTTCGGTGAACGGGATGACCCCGGTAATCGACAGGATCGAAGGGGGCAGGCTGGCCGGGTTGGCTTGCAGTTGAGCAGCCGATGACGACAGGCCCAAAGCCCATACCGCGCCCAGGCCCAGGTAGGCAGCAGCACCTGCGGCACGGTAGTCCATTTTCAGCTCGGTGCGCCGTGCCAGGGCGCGTACCAGGAGGCCACCGAATACCAGCGACAGGCCCCAGTTGAGCAAAGAGGCCAACATCGAGATCAGCGCGACCCAGCACACTGCCGAGCGACCATTGCCAGGGATGCGCGCCAGGCGGTCGATCAGCCGTGCAGCAGGCGGCGAGCTGGCCACCACATAACCGCCGATAACCACGAAAGCCATCTGCATGGTGAACGGAATCAGGCTCCAGAAGCCATCGCCAAAGGCTTTGGCGGTGTCGGTCGGCTTGGCCCCCATGGCCAGCGCGCCGATGCACACCAGCAGCACCGCCAGCGCGGCGAACACCCAGGAATCGGGGAACCAGCGTTCCGCCCAGTTGGAACAACGCAAGGCAAAGCGGGCGGAGCGGCTGTCTTGGATTTCAGCGGCCACAGTTGAATTCCTTTTATTGGTTTTATCGGATAAAACAGCAAAAACACAAAACCCCTGTAGGAGCAGCTTTGTGTCGCGAAAGGGCCGCAAAGCGGCCCCTGATCTCAGCGTCGAGGCCGAAATCGCGGGGCTGCTTTGCAGCCCTTTCGCGACACAAGGCCGCTCCTACAGGGGGCGGTGTAAAGCGAGTGATTAGAAGGTCATTTCCTTCACATCATCCGGCACGATCAGCTTGCCGGCGGTTTTCTCGATGATTTCCTCCACGCTCACCCCTGGTGCGGTCTCGCGCAGGATGAAGGCGCCGTCTTCGATTTCCAGGTAGGCCAGGTCGGTCAGCACCTTGCGGATGCAGCCAGCGCCGGTAAGTGGCAGGCTGCACTGCGGCAACAGTTTGGACTCGCCGTCCTTGGAGGCGTGGGTCATGGTGACGATGATGTTATCGGCGCCAGCCACCAGGTCCATGGCACCGCCCATGCCCTTGACCAGCTTGCCCGGGATCATCCACGAGGCGATGTTGCCCTGCACGTCCACCTCGAAGGCCCCCAGTACGGTCAGGTCGACGTGGCCGCCTCGGATCATGGCGAACGACTGCGCCGAATCGAAGATCGAGGCACCGCGGCGGGCGGTGACGGTTTGCTTGCCGGCGTTGATCATGTCGGCATCAATCGTACTTTCGGTCGGGAATTCGCCCATGCCGAGCAGGCCGTTTTCCGATTGCAGCATCACATCCATGTCGGCGGGGACGTAGTTGGCCACCAGGGTCGGAATGCCGATACCCAGGTTCACGTAGTAGCCGTCCTTCAGTTCGCGGGCAACGCGTTGCGCCATCTGTTCGCGGGTCAGTGCCATGATCAGGATCTCTTTGTTGTTCTGGTGGATGGCACTCAGGCCTTGACGGTGCGCTTTTCGATACGCTTTTCGAAGGTGCCGACGATAACCCGGTCCACATAGATGCCCGGGGTATGGATTTCGCTGGGCAACAGGACGCCTGGCTCGACGATTTCTTCCACTTCGACCACGGTGATCTTGCCGGCGGTGGCTGCCAGCGGGTTGAAGTTTTGCGCCGTGTTGCGGTACACCACGTTGCCGTAGTGGTCAGCCTTCCAGCCCTTGACGATGGCGAAGTCGCCTGTGATGGACTCTTCAAGGATGTACTTGCGGCCCTTGAACTCGCGCACCTCCTTGCCGTCGGCAACCGGGGTGCCGTACCCGGTGGCGGTGTAGAACGCCGGAATACCGGCACCTCCTGCGCGCATTTTCTCGGCGAGGGTGCCCTGCGGAGTCAGCTCCACCTCCAGCTCGCCGCTGAGCAGCTGGCGTTCGAACTCGGCGTTTTCGCCCACGTAGGAAGCGACCATCTTGCGGATCTGCAGGTCTTCCAGCAGCACGCCCAGACCAAAGCCGTCGACGCCGCAGTTGTTGGAAACCACGGTCAGGCCCTTGACGCCGCGCCGCTTGATTTCGCCAATGAGGTTTTCCGGGATGCCGCACAGGCCGAAACCACCGGCCAGTACCGTCATGTTGTCGGTCAGGCCTTCAAGGGCCTGTTCATAGGTTGCAACGCGCTTGTCCAGTCCGGCCATGCTGATCCGCCTTTTGTAGTTGTTGAACCGACGAAGCTGTCGGTGAGCGTGTGCAGGACATCTTCACCGCAAGCGACTGATTTGTTAATTTTGTTTTCGTCATCGATTGATAACTTTTACAAAACAAAAAATAGGCCCGTCATGAACGTCAAGCAACTGCGTGCTTTTGTCGCCGTGGCCAAGTACCAGAGCTTTGCCCAGGCCGGAGAGCACCTGCATGTCTCACAGCCCGCCCTCAGCCTGACTATCAAGGCCCTGGAAGAAAACCTCGGCGGTGCCCTGCTCAGCCGCACCACGCGCAGTGTCAGCCTGACCGCCGAAGGCGAAGTGCTGCTGCCGCTGGCACGGCGGCTTCTGGCCGATTGGGACGACACTGAGGAGATGCTCCGCCAGCGCTTCACCTTGCAACTGGGCCGCGTGGCGGTGGCAGCCATGCCGGCCTTCGCCGGCAACCTGTTGCCCCACTCGCTCAAGGTGTTTCGCCAACGCTACCCCAAGGTCAACGTCACCGTGCATGACGTGATCAATGAACAGGTGCAGGAACTGGTGCGCCATCGCCGCGTCGAACTGGGCATCGGCTTCGAGCCGGACAACATCGACGGGCTGGACTTCCACCCGTTGTACATGGACCGTTTCGTTGCGGTGGTACCTGCCGACTCGCCCTTGGCACTGCTGCCGGAGGTGAGCTGGGCACAGCTGATGGCCGAAGACTTCGTCGCCCTGCAACGTCCTTCGGCAGTGCGCCTGCTGATGGAGCAGAATGTGGCCCCCCAGCACGGCAAACTGGCCGTGGCCTTCGAAAGCCACCAGTTGGCGACCATCGGCCGCATGGTCGCCAGCGGCCTGGGGGTCAGTGCCGTACCGGCGCTGTGCATCAACCAGATGCAAGAGCTGGGCGCCCGTTGCGTGACCTTGGTGGAGCCCACGGTCGAGCGGCGTATCGGCGTGATTGCCCTTAGCGAACACAAGCTTTCCACCGCAGCGCAGGCGCTGCTTGAGGTTCTGCATTCCAATACCCGGATCCCGGAGGTGACATGCGTTACGTGAAACTGGCAGGTTCGAGCGTTCCGGCCATTGGCCAAGGCACCTGGTATATGGGGGAAGACCCTGGCCGCAAAGCGGCAGAAGTGGCGGCCTTGCAACAGGGCATCGAGCTGGGCCTGACCCTGCTCGACACGGCAGAGATGTATGCCGAAGGCGGGGCAGAAGCCGTGGTTGGCCAGGCCATTGCGGGGCGTCGCGATCAGGTGTTTCTGGTCAGCAAGGTATACCCGCACAATGCGAGTGCGCGCGGTATGGCAGCTGCCTGTGAGCGCAGCCTCACTCGTTTGGGGACTGACTGCATTGACCTGTACCTGCTGCACTGGCGTGGCCAGCACCCACTGGAAGAAACGGTCGATGCTTTCGAGCGCTTGCGCGAGCAAGGCAAGATCAAACGCTGGGGCGTGTCCAATTTCGACGTGGACGACCTGCGCGAACTGCACAACCCTGACTGTGCCACCAACCAGGTGCTGTACAACCCGGCTCAGCGTGGCATCGAGTTCGACCTGCTGCCGTGGTGCGAAAAACGTGCGCTGCCGACCATGGCCTACTGCCCGCTGGCTCAGGCCGGGCGCCTGTTGCAGCACCCCGTGCTGGCAGAAATCGCCGAGCGCCATGGTGCTACACCCGCCCAGGTCAGCCTGGCCTGGGTGACCCGCAACGACGGGGTGATCGCCATCCCCAAAGCCGTGACACCTGAGCATGTGCGGCTGAATGCTGCTGCGGGTTTATTGACCTTGAACAGTGAAGACCTGCGAGCGATAGACCGGGCGTTCCCGACACCGACGCGCAAGCAGCGGTTGGCGATGGTGTAAGCAGCCAGCCTTGAGCATCCTGGGGTTGCTTTGCGGCCCCGATCATTCAATGGAAGTCGCGGCTGCGCACATCCAGCCCCTGCAACAGTGGGCTCACATCCTCCAGTCGCCGCGCAATCAGGTGCCTCACGCCCTCCTCCTGCTCCAGCCGCCCACTGACCTTCAGTAGCTGCGACCCCACCAGCGCCCGCCGTTGCCGCTCGGCGAGCTCCCGCCACACGACCACGTTGACCATCCCGTGCTCATCCTCCAGCGTGACGAAGGTGACCCCACTGGCCGTCTGCGGCCGCTGGCGCCCGACTACCAACCCGGCTACGGCAATCGTGTCGCCATGCGCGACACCTTGCAGCTCACTCGAACTGCGACACCCCAACGCCCTCAGGCGTGAACGTAACAAGGCCAGCGGATGCGGCCCGAGCGTGGTGCCCAAGGTTTGGTAATCGGCCATCAGGTCCTCCCCCACGCTTGGCACAGGCAAATCAACTGCGGCTTCAGGCGCCGCTTCCACCTCTGCGAACAAGGGAAGCTGCGGCTGCACCGCCGCCACCTGCCAGCGTGCCTGATGGCGGTCGCTGGCCAAGGTACGCAACGCCCCGCCATCAGCCAGACGGGCACGGGCGCGTTGGTCGAGGCCAGCACGCAGGCAAAGGTCTTCGACGTCGCGCCACGGCCGTTGCGCCCTCGCCTGCTGCACGCGCCTGGCATCGGCTTCGGCCAGGCCACGCACCAGCCGCAAGCCCATGCGAATGGCCAACGCACCTTGAGCATCAGGTTCGAGGGTGCAGTCCCAGTCGCTGTGGCAAACGTCGACGGGTCGCACCTCGATACCTTGGCGGCGCGCCTCCTGCAGCAACTGGTCCGGGCTGTAGAAGCCCATGGGCCAGCTGTTGACCAGCGCGCAGGTGAAAATTGCCGGCTCATGGCACTTCAGCCAGCTGCTGGCATAACACAGCAAGGCAAAACTGGCCGCGTGCGACTCCGGGAAACCATAACTGCCAAAGCCCTTGATCTGTTCAAAGATGCGCTCGGCGAACGCCAGTTCGTAACCATTGCGCAGCATGCCTTGCAGCAGCCGCTCGCGGTGCGGCTCCAGGCCACCGTGGCGTTTCCAGGCCGCCATGCTGCGACGTAGCTGGTCGGCCTCGCCCGGCGTGTAGTCGGCTGCGACCATGGCCAGTTCCATCACCTGTTCCTGAAACAACGGCACGCCCAAGGTCCGTTCGAAAACTGCCTTGAGCTGCGGCGACGGGTAGGTCACGGGCTCCTGCTTCAGGCGCCGGCGCAAGTAGGGATGCACCATGTCACCCTGGATCGGCCCGGGGCGAACAATGGCCACTTCGATGACCAGGTCATAGAACGTTCGGGGCCGCAGCCGAGGCAGCATGGCCATCTGCGCACGCGACTCGATCTGGAACACCCCCATGGTCTCGGCGCGGCTGATCATCGCGTAGGTGGCCGGACATTCGCTGGGGATGGTCGCCAGGGTCAGCTGCAGGCCACGGTGGTGTTGCAGCAGGTCGAAGCAACGGCGCAAGGCACTGAGCATACCCAGTGCCAGCACGTCGACTTTGAGCAAACCGACCATGTCCAGGTCGTCCTTGTCCCACTGGATCACCGTGCGTTCGGCCATTGCCGCATTCTCCACCGGCACCAGCTGGTCGAGCGGCTGCTGGGAAATGACGAAACCACCCGGATGCTGCGACAGGTGCCGAGGGAAGCCGATCAGCTCTCCCGCCAGCACCAGCACCCGGCGTAGCGAAGGGCTGCCGGCCTCGAAGCCGGCTTCCGCCAGTCGCTGGTCGTCGGGTATGCGGTCGCTCCAGCGGCCACAGCATTTGGCCAGGGCATCCACCTGATCCATCGGCAAACCCAGCACCCGCGCCACATCCCGTACCGCACCCGCTGCATGGTAAGTGTTGACCACCGCAGTCAGCGCGGCACGGTGCCGGCCATAGCGGCGGAATACGTACTGGATCACTTCTTCGCGCCGGTCGTGCTCGAAGTCCACGTCGATATCGGGTGGCTCGTTGCGCTCGCGCGACAGGAAACGCTCGAACAACAGGTGGTGCTCCATGGGGTCGAGCTCGGTAATACCCAGCACGAAACACACCACCGAGTTGGCAGCAGAGCCACGCCCTTGGCACAAGATGCGCTGGCTGCGGGCGAAGGCGACGATGTCGTGCACGGTCAGGAAGTAACTCTCGTAACCCAGCGCTTCGATCAGCGCCAGTTCCTTGGCCAGCACATCACGTACCTTGTCACTGGGCCCCTGCGGCCAGCGCAACGGCAGGCCCTGCTCGCACAGCGCGTGCAACCAGCTTGCCGGGGTGTGGCCCTGGGGCACCAATTCGCGGGGGTACTGGTACTTCAACTCGCTGAGGTCGAATTGGCAGCGCTGGGCAATGGCCAGGGTTTCGGCCAACAGGTCGAACGGGTACAGCTCGCCCAGTTGCGCCAGGCTACGCAAGTGCCGCTCGCCATTGGCAAACAGAAAACGCCCGGCTTCGGCCACCTGGCAATGCTGGCGGATGGCAGTCATGCAGTCCTGCAAGGCACGGCGGCCGCGCACATGCATGTGCACGTCGCCACAGGCCACGGCGCGGATCCCCACATCAGCCGCCAGTGCCCGCAAGCGTTGCAGGCGCATGGCATCGTCGTGGCCCCGGTGCAGGTGCACCGCCAGCCACAGGCGCTCATCGAACACATCGCGCAGCCACTTTCCGGTGGCCGTATCGTCACTGTCATCGGCCACCCACAAGGCCAGCAGGCCCTGACCGTGCAGCTGCAGGTCGTCACGAAAAAGCTGGTACTCACCCTTTTCTGCCCGCCGACGGGCACGGGTGATCAGTGCGCACAAGTTCTGGTAGCCGGCCAGGTTTTCGACCAGCAGCACCAGCTTGGGGCCGTCGTGCAACTGCACCTCGCTGCCGACGATCAGCCGCAACCCATGCGCCTTGGCGGCCTGCCAGGCGCGCACGATACCGGCCAGGGTACATTCGTCGGTGATCGCCAACGCCTGGTAACCCTGTTCAGCTGCGCGGCGGAACAGCTCCTCGGCACTCGAGGCACCGCGCTGGAAGCTGAAGTTGGACAAGCAATGCAGCTCGGCATAACCCGGCGTGCTCATGCAAACCAGCCCTGCAACCACAGCGGGCCGGCCTGGCCCAAGTCACGGTAGGCCCAGCCACGCAGGCCCTCACGGGTTTCGATGCGGTAGTAGTCGCGGCGCACATCGCCGCCATCCCACCAACCCGATTCGATGCGTTCGGCATGGCCCTGCATCCGATAGCCGGCATCATCCAGCGCCATCGGTGCAGGCAGTAGCCAGCCTGGGCGGCTGCCCGGGGCAACCGGCATGTTGCCTTGTGCGCCCTGCTCTGCCAGTTGCCAGGCGCATTCAGGGCGGTGATCTGCAGCCGCGCTCAGCCCCTTGACGGCCTCATCACCCAGGCGGGCGCGCAGCCGCTCACGCAATTGCGCCCAGGGCTGCGCCTGTTGAGCACGCGGGTCGAACAAAGGCTGATGCTGCGGCACGAAGGGCGGCAGGTCTTCGGCGACCAACCGCAGGTTGCGCACCGGTGCAGGTATACGCAGTGGCTCCAGGCGCCCACGGGCCAGCTCGAACAGCATCGCGGCATCGCGCTCAGCCGCCAGCAGGCCCACCTTGAGCAGGGTATCCGGCCCTTCGGCATGTTCCAGATGCAGGCAAAAGCGCTGTACGCCACAGTCGCGCCCGGCGAGAAATGCAGCCAGGTCGTTGAGCATGCGCCGCAGCGGGAACAGCAGCGCCTGGTGTGATTCAACGTCGAAATTCAGTTCCAGCCGGGTTTCGAAACGGTCCGGTGGCTGGTAGAAGTCCAGCCCCAGGTTGCGCAGGCCGAGCAACTGGTCGAGGTGCAGCTGTACCTGGGCCGGAAAGCGCCTGGCCAAGGTATCGCGCGGCAAGGCCAGTACCTGGCCCAGCTGACGCAAGCCCATGCGGGCAAAGGCTTCGGCAGCCTCTGCCGGCAAGCCGATTCGCGTGATGGGCATGGCCAGCAACGCTGCGCGAGTTGCTTGGGCATCGCTCACCGCCAAACCGTCGTGGCCATTGGCGAGCATACGCGCCGCCACCGGGTTGCTGGCCAGGACAATGCGTTGGCGCAAGCCCAGGTCTGCCAGTTCCTGGCGCAGACGCGCCTCGAACAAGGGCCACGGGCCGAACAGTTGCAGGCTGGAGCCTACTTCCAACAACAGCGCCCGAGGGTAATGCACGCTGACCTGGGCGCTGAAACGGTAGGCCCAGGCCGCCAGCAACTGCTGCACCTGCTCGATGCGCTTGGGGTCGCTTTCGACACAGATGAAGCCATCCGCCAGGGCACGCGCTGCGGTCAGGGTTTGCCCGGCCCGCAAGCCAAGTGCCGCGGCAGCCGGATTGACGGCCTGCACCACACGCCGCTGGGTAGGCCCGCCAACAAGCACCAGCGGCGTATCAGGGTCGTCACGCTCACGCAGGACGGTGTCCAGCGCCAGCTGCGGCAGCAGGATGCAGGCCCAGAGCATGGTGCATCAGCCCCGGCCCGGGCAGGCGATGGGCAGCGCTGGCGGCATGCCGCCACGGCTCTTCAGCACACGCCATTGCGCCGGGCGCGTGTCAACGGCAATACGCAATGCTGCAGGTGAAGGGTTGTGCGCCGCCTGCTGCGGCCTGCAGGCGAATGCCAGTGCCTGACCGGTTTCAGCAGCCACCTGCAAGCGCCTCAGGGCGCGGTCATCGGCACGTTCAGGCCAGCATAGCACCGCCGCACAACTGCCCGAGCGCAGGCACTGTTCGGCGGCCCACAGGGCATCGGCGGGCTCGGCATCCACCTGTACCAGCCAGCGCAGGTCCACCCCCGCCGCCTGCCAGGCCGGTGCATACGGAATGAACGGCGGTGCCACCAGCACCACGCGGCTGGCGTCAGCGCTTAGCCGGGCCAGGGTTGGCCACAGCAACTGCAATTCGCCACAACCGGGGCTGGCCAGCAACAGCTCGCTAAGTGCGGCCGCTGGCCAGCCACCTTCCGGCAAGCGCTCGTCGAGGGCCGCATGGCCGGTGGGCTGCAACCCGAGTGGCCGCGCCTGGGCCTGCCGCCCGCGCCATACCCGGCGTTGGTCGAGCAGCCTGTCGAGGTCGACCACCGCGCCCATCAGTCACGCCTCAGCAGGCCGCAGAACACGCCTTCGATGAAGAACTCCTGTTCAGGCTTAACATCGATGGGCGCGTAGGCCGGGTTGCGGGGCAACAGCCGGTAATGGCTACCTTTGCGTTGCAGGCGCTTGATGGTGACTTCACCGTCCAGGCGTGCAACCACGATCTGGCCATCGCGGGCGTCGGCCTGCTGAAGAATGCCGACCAGATCACCGTCGAAAATGCCGTCGTCGATCATCGAGTCGCCACGCACCTTCAGCAGGTAATCCGGTGTACGGCGGAACAGGCTGGGGTCGAGCAGCAATTGTTCGTGAATGCCCAGGTCCGGGCCGATGGGAGCACCTGCTGCCACCTGGCCCAGCACCGGTACTTCGAGGATTTCGGGCCGGCGCAACGGTTCAGCCAGGCGGATGCCCCGCGCCTGGTTCGGCGTGACATCGATATAGCCGGCCTGGCACAGGGCAGTGATGTGCTTGCGCGCAACGCTGCGCGAGGCAAAACCGAAGCGCGTGGCGATATCGGCCAGGCTTGGCGGCTGGCCATGGTCGGCAATGCGCTCACGAATGAATTCGAAAATGGCGCGGCGTTTGGGGGTTAGATTGTCCATGGAGCACATTTGTACTCCTTTCGGAGCACGCTGAACAGCCCCCTTTGTCGCCAGCTTTGAGTGACCTGAACAAAAAAGCCGCCCGAAGGCGGCTAGCCAGTGATTTATGAGCGCTTCCCCAATTCATTGGGCGCTTCAATCAGCTCAAATGTTCTACTTCACGACTTTCGCGGATCATTTTTGACATCTTTCTCAGCAACCTTGTCGTGCCGACTATAGAGCTCTGCCTTTGAAGCCCGCTCGGTGTTGGCACCCTTACTACCCTCCGTCCTTGGGCCTTGGGGAGGTGTATTTTCGCCAGAACTTCTTTCACCTTGGTGCGATGTTTTATCTGTCATATAAACCTCTGATGAGCCCGGTATCCGAGCTCAAATAAATGAATTACTCAGCGAATGATCCATCATGTGTACGCCTCTGCCTCCGGTCACTCTCCGGACCTTTATCAAGGCCTGGCTCGTCATCATCTGGGGTGTAGCCCAGAGGATCATCAGCTTCAATGCGCGTATGGGGCGGAAGAGCGGTCTTTGGTTGGGCGCCTCTACCAACGACGCCCAGGATAAGTCCAACCAGCCTGCTGATTACTGAACGTTTCCTTATTTGAAGCTTTTTGACGTTCAGGGGGCTCAGGATTTTGTTCAGGCGTAGCGTCGGGATCGATATAATCGTCCCTATCCTCTGGGCTAGCTCTATCCAACCCCTCACGCTTTTCTGTACCTGATTCAACTTCCGATTCAAGCCCCGGAGATCCATCTGGCTTGGTAGTGTCACTAGACATAAGTACCTCTCAATAACTCAGAAAATCTGAGCTAAATCGAGTATGCGCCCTAAGTTTGCCACAGGGTGAAATACCAGACCACCGGGACAATTAATAAGACTGGCGCAGCGTTGGGACGCTTGAGCCCCTCTTCGGGCAAAAAAACCGGCTCGGTGGCCGGGTTTTGTTTATCACGCCTCAACATGCGCAGGAATGACAGGATGGACGCACATTGGCTTATTGGTTCAGTCGCAGTCAATCGACATTTGCGACCCAAGGGCCTTCATGGTCGAGAATGTGCTGCGCTTCCAGCAACGCGGCCTCTACCTCAAGCTCCAGAGCGCGCAGGATGTCTCTCCTCCAGCGCTCCTGAGTTTTGATTGGGTGCGCGTCAGCTGCTCGATAGAGAGATTTCACTCATCGTCCTCATTCAGGATGAAGAAAGCGTGCGACACACGCTGGGTAAAGCATCTAGCCACGAGGGTTAGCGTCGTTACGCTGACGTGTATCCGTTATCAGCGCTGTGAAGCTGCCGGTAAAGCCATAACGAAGCTCCCTGGGCATTTCATAGGAAAAGTGAACAAGCCAGGCGCCCTCGTTAAGTCGAACCGTTTCCCTTCGGTACCGCTCAACTTGAGCCTCACCAATTCCAACTGCTGCAGCGACTTCTTGATTGGTCGGTTCGGTATTCAAGGGTTTTTCTCCAGCCCCAGTAAGGGGTGAGCCGCATCATTACGCTCGTTAATTGCAAATAGCCATGCAAATTGTGATTAACACGCCCTCCAGGCATGCCCGTTCGTGGCTCGTCACGACCTGCTCGGCCATCCCCCATAACTCCGGATACAAGGCTATCGGCTCGGCATCTACGCCAACACCTGCGTAGTACTGGGCATCTGTAGCACAGGCTAGGGCGAGGTTCTGGGCATGTGAGATCGAACCCACCACGCTGAGCGGACCACCTTGCGAAGCTTTTGCATCTGCGGTTTCGATGGCAGCTTGCTTCGCTTATGCTTCTCCGTATGCCCCTCACTGTCGCGGTGAATCATCTGGCCTTCGAGAAGGTAGCTGAGCGTCGATAGGCCTAGCTGGTCGGTCGCGCTTGCGCCTTCAGAAAGTCCAAAGCGCAAGCAAAGGTGTTTGATAGAGGGTGATCTGGGTTCGTGCCTGCATAGATTTGAGAAAATGTCACACTGAAAGTGGTGCCATCCTGTTGTGTCGAAATGACTGATACGCCTCCCGCGTGGGCCTTTGCTATTTGGCTGACTATGAATAACCCAAGCCCTGCATGACGCATTTCAACAGGCTGTTTCTGCCCACGTACCAGAGGCTCGAATAAACGCTCTAAAAGTTCAGCGGGAATTGGAGCGCCCATATTGTGGACGGTGATGACGACGATCTTATCTTGGTTACAAGATTTCACACTCACCGGTGACTGTGGGTCGCCATACGCAATGGCGTTGGCGACAAGGTTTCCAATGACTTGGAAAAGGCGGTCCTTATCGAAGAGGGCGAGACGCTGGCCAACGTGATTGTATGTTAATTGATGACGGGGAAATACCAGACGTAATTCCTCCAGGCATCCTTCCACGGCGCTCGGTAGATCCGAGACTGTAGGGTGAATGGGAACACCTCGCCCAGACTGGATAAGCCAGCAGCCGGGCAGTGAGCAGCTCACGTATGTACCTTTGCTCCTCGGTGTTGAACAAGGTCAGCTCATGAACGATGGCCTTTGAATGCGTGCAGGTAATGGCACTCGATATCATCGGCAGTATGAAGCCCGCATGGTGCACGAGATCGAACTTGACATTCGCCACCGCCCCCTGGAGCGCCATCAAGGGTTGCCAGTACATCTGAGGAAAGGTCCTGGCCTCCACACTCAACAGTTGCTGAATTCGCATACCGTGGAGTTCTTCGAATGTGTAACCGATCCACCGACAAAACGTAGGGTTGGCGCTCTCGATGCGCCCGCTTTCTGCCGTCAACAGCACGCCATGATCGGATTCGTCCAAATATATTTGCGAAGCAAGGTCAGGGCTCTTTCTGCAGGTCGATATAGCGGTAGGGTTCCAAAGAGTGTTCAATACTCAAGCTCCTGCGATCAAACACCACGCCCCTGCCGGATAGGGAGGGGTGATAGCACCCTTCCAGGTTTTGGAGCGGTGCATAGGAGCAGGATGAGCGCGATGCCATGACAGGTCTGTTCGCTACCGAACAGACCTCCTTTGCGCCTCCCCTCAAACTGAGTGCTGACCGGCCAGATCTCGGTACTCCAGGACACCATGGACAATCCTTGGCTTCGCGCGCTCGCCTTCGTTAAACGCCTGCCTGGCCATGCGCGACCCTGGCGATCGCCCCGCCATTCGTTCACCTACGAGAGCCTGCTCCGGTCTGAGCTGTATAGCGCCAAGCAAATGGCGGAACACGGCACCTGGCTTGCTAGCCAGCATCGTTTGAGCCAACTGCCCGCAGATGATTCGCTGCTCGACCGTCTGGCTGACAACGAGCGGATGCTCTCCACCTGTTGTACCTCCCTTGCTGGCGCTCTGCCCAGCTCGCGCCCAGCGCTGCCAGCGGCGCAATGGTTGCTCGACAACTTCTACCTGGTCGAGACCCATATCCGCATCGCCAAACGTCATCTGCCGACAGACTACAGCCTGCAACTGCCGCGGCTGGACAACGGCCCCTCGGCCGGCCTGCCACGGGTCTACGACATCGCGCTGGAAACCATCTCCCACGGCGATGGCCGGGTCGACGCCGAGAGTCTCAGCCTTTTTGTCGAGGCCTATCAGCAGGTCGGGACACTGACCCTTGGAGAACTCTGGGCAATCCCGATTATGTTACGGCTGGCGCTGATCGAAAATCTGCGCCGGGTGGCAGCACGGGTCATGGCCAACTGGGCTGACCGCGATCTGGCCAATGCCTGGGCCGACCAGCTCGGGGAAACCGCCGAGCGCGACGCCAAGAGCGTAGTGCTGGTGGTGGCGGACATGGCCCGCTCGGAACCACCGATGACCCCCGCCTTTGTTGCCGAACTGGCAAGGCGTCTTCAAGGCCACAGCACTCTACTGACGCAACCGCTTGCCTGGGTCGAACAGATGCTCAGCGAGTCAGCACTCAGCATCGAACGCAATGTGCAACTCGATGCCCAGCAGCAGGCCATCGACCAAGTGTCCATCAGCAACAGCATTGGAAGCTTGCGGCTGTTGTCGACCATCGATTGGAAGCTGTTCGTCGAAAACCTGAGTCATGTCGAACAGATCCTGCGTCAGGACCCGGCCTCGGTATACCCAGCGATGGACTTTACCAGCCGTGATCACTATCGGCATGTGGTCGAACAGGTGGCACGCCATAGCGCATTCAATGAGAAAGAAGTGGCGCAGGCGGCTATCGAGCTCGCTCAGGCCGCAGCCCCCCGGCCTGGAGACCAGGCCGAGCATGTTGGTTTCTACCTGGCAGGGGGCGGCCTGCCATCGCTGGAGCGACGGCTCGCGGCCCGTATTCCACTTGCCGAGCGGTGGCAACGCCTGTTGCACCGAGCGCCGCTGGTATTCTACCTGGTGCCTGTGATTCTGCTGTCGTGCCTGTTGGCCTGGGGCTTCATACGGTCCATTGACGTTGAGGGTTGGCCCACATGGGTACTCACGGTCATGGCCCTACCGATAGTGCTGACGACCAGCCGCCTGGCCATTGGCCTTGTTAACTGGCTGGTGACCCTGACCGTGAAACCTTCCTTCCTGCCACGGCTGGACTACTCGTCCGGGATTCCTGCTGACGCCAGGACATTGGTCGTGGTGCCCACCATGCTAGCCACTGCCAGCGATGCAGAAGAACTGGTCGAGGGGCTGGAAGTGCGCTTTCTGGCAAACCGTGATGAGCACCTGCATTTCGCGCTGTTGAGCGATTTCATGGATGCCCCTGAACAGACATGCCCTGAAGACATGGCCCTCCTCGACCTGGCCAGCGAAGGTATCCGGGCGCTGAACCACAAATACCCAAGCCCAGGCTGCGAACGCTTCTTTCTGTTGCATCGGCCACGCGCGTGGAACGGAACCGAACAGTGCTGGATGGGGCGTGAGCGCAAGCGCGGCAAACTTGCCGAACTCAATGCCCTCCTGCGTGGCCACGGGGACGGGTGCTTCATGCGCATCGTCGGCGATCTGCAAAAGCTCGAGCGCGTGCGCTATGTCATCACCTTGGACACTGACACCCAGTTGCCGCGCGGTGTAGCCCAGAAGCTCGTCGGGGCCATGCAGCATCCATTGAACCGCGCACGCTTCGACGCACAGACCGGTCGCGTGCGCTCTGGGTACGCGATCCTGCAACCGCGGGTAGGTATCAGCCTACCCAGTGTGTCGCGCTCGACCTACGCTCGGCTGTTCGGCAGCGAGGCCGGTGTCGATCCCTATACCCAGGCCGTTTCTGACGTCTACCAAGACCTGTTCTTGAGCGGTTCCTTCATCGGCAAAGGCATCTACGCGGTGGATGCCTTCGAACAGGCACTGGATGGCCGCTTTGCCGCCAATCGCGTGCTCAGCCATGACCTGATCGAAGGCTGCTATGCCCACTCCGGCCTGCTCAGCGACGTGCAGTTATTCGAAGCATATCCGGCGCGCTACAGCGTCGATATCAAGCGCCGCCACCGCTGGATACGGGGGGACTGGCAACTGCTGCCGTGGCTTGTACCGTGGCTGCGCACAGGCACCCACGGTCTCGCGCAAAGTCCGCTAAGCGCACTGTCGCGCTGGAAAATCCTCGACAATCTGCGCCGCAGCCTGGAGCCGGCAGCCCTGTTAACGGTGCTGCTGTGGGGCTGGCTGGCCAGCGCCTCGGCATTGCCCTGGACGCTTGCACTGCTGGGGTTGCTGCTGACTCGCCCACTGTTGGATTCATTGCTCGAGGTGTTGCGCAAAACTACCGATGTACCATTTTCCGAACACTTGCTTGCGGCCCTGCGCACCTCGGGCACCTTCTTCGTTCGTGCCGGTCTGTCACTGGCCTGGTTACCGTTCGAGACCAACTACAGCCTGGATGCCATCCTGCGCACCCTTTGGCGGTTGGTCGTCAGCAAACATCGACTGCTTCAATGGAACCCCTCGCGGGAGGAGGAGCGCACAAGCGCCGATACGCTCCAGGCGGTTTATCGCGAGCAATGGATGCAACCAGCCCTGGTACTGGTGCTGGCCAGCGTGTTGTCGATGCAGCCTAGGGTGTTGCTGCTTGCATCACCCATCCTCGCCCTCTGGCTGCTCGGGCCGGCACTGGCCTGGTGGCTCAGCCGTCCGCGTGGTCAGGTCACGTTCACACCGTTGGCTGAGGATCTGCGCTTTCTGCATCGGCTGGCCCGCAGCAACTGGGCGTTCTTCGACCGTCATGTCGGCCCTGAGGATAACTGGTTGCCGCCCGATAACCTCCAGGAGCCGCCCTTCGCCAGCATCGCTCACCGCACGTCGCCGACCAACATGGGCATGGCCCTGCTCTCACACCTGGCGGCCCATGACTTCGGTTATCTGAGTGCCGGCCGCCTGTTCGAACGCCTGGCGCATATACTCGACAGCATGAGCCGCCTGGAGCGCTACAGGGGGCATTTCTACAACTGGTACGACACCCAGACCCTCAAACCACTGTCACCACAGTATGTTTCGGCGGTGGACAGCGGCAACCTGGCCGCTCTGCTCCTGACGCTGAGACCCGGGCTTCTGGAAATGGCAGATACCCCCATGCTGGACCAGCGCCTGACCCTGGGGCTGCTCGACACCTTCGACACCCTGCTCGACGCCTTCAGCCGCTCAGGCCGTGACGCAAGGGAGATAGAAGCTTTGCGTGAACAGGTGCAGCAAGCCCATGAGCGATCAGGCAACCTGCCAGTCACCCAGATGTCGCTGCTGGCCGAGCAACTGCCAGGTTTGATTCCCCCATCACCTGGGGCCGAGGAAACCGATGACTGTGTGTTCTGGTTGCAGGCCCTGCATACGCAGTGCCTCGACCTGTGCACGGAGTTGCAGGGTTTCCAATTACCCCCTGGCAACAACCTAGCGCCCCAGACACCGTTGAGTTGGCGACAATTGGCAGAGCTCGATCCGGGCCAATGGCCGCTCTCCGAACAGCTGGCAGTGACCAACGTTCGAGCGCTGGCCCGCCAGCGCATCGCTCAAGCGCAAGCCTTGGCAAGGCGCATTACAACCTTGGCCACCATGGACTTCACCTTTCTCTACGACACCCACCGGGATCTTTTCGCCATCGGCTACAACGCCGATGAGCATCGACTGGATTCAGCATTCTACGACCTGCTGGCGTCGGAGATGCGCCTGACCAATTTCGTGATCATCGCCCAGGGACAGGTACCCCAGGACAGTTGGTTCGCCCTTGGCCGACTACTCACCAGCAATGCTGGCGTACCGGTTCTGCTGTCCTGGTCCGGTTCGATGTTCGAGTATCTGATGCCTCTGCTGGTGATGCCCAGCTATGAGGGGACCTTGCTCGACCAAACCTGCCAGGCCGCCGTCGACCGGCAAATCAAACATGGCAACCTGTTGGGCATTCCTTGGGGGGTTTCAGAGTCGGCCTACAATGCGCTGGATGCTCACTTCAACTACCAATACCGTGCATTCGGTGTTCCCGGCCTTGGCCTGAAGCGCGGTCTGGGCGAAGAGCACGTGGTTGCCCCTTACGCCAGCGCGCTCGCCTTGATGGTGGCGCCCACTGCCGCCTGCCATAACCTGCAGCGCCTTGGCAGGCTCGGACTTGCCGGACGTTTCGGGCTGTACGAGGCGGTGGACTACAGCGAGACACGGCTACCCCCCGGGCAGGACTCTGTGGTGATCCGCTCGTTCATGGCCCATCACCAAGGCATGAGCTTTCTCGCCCTGACCTCCCTACTACTTGGCAAGCCCATGCAACGGCGCTTCGCCTCGGACCCACAGTTCCAGGCCAGCATGCTGCTGTTGCAAGAGCGAGTCCCGAAAACGGCAGCCCCGTACCTTCATTCACTTCAGGCATCGGCCGTGGAGGCCGCAGACTGCACCGCCGAAACACGACTGCGCCTATTCAGCGAACCGAACCGGCAACACCCCGCCGTCCAACTGCTCTCCAATGGCCACTACCACGTAATGGTCAATCACGTGGGTAGTGGCTACAGTCGGCGTAACGACCTGGCGGTCACCCGTTGGCGCGAGGACGCCAGCCACGACGACTTAGGAAACTTCTGCTATCTGCGCGACGTCGCCAGCGGCGCGTACTGGTCCAACACCTACCAGCCGACCCACCACCGAACCAGAAACCAGGAGGCAATTTTCAGCGACGGCCGGGCGGAATTCCGCATTCGCGAACGAAACTTCGACTGCCATACTGAAATTGCCGTCTCCCCCGAAGACGACATCGAATTACGTCGCCTGCACCTGACCAACCATGGCGACCAGCGCCGCATCCTGGAACTGACCAGTTATGCCGAAGTGGTGCTGGCGCCGGCACTGAGCGATGCGTTGCACCCGGCCTTCAGCAAGTTGTTCATCCAGACCGAACTGATTCAGCCGTTGCAGGCCATCCTCTGCACCCGGCGGCCCCGCTCGCTGCAGGACGCCGTGCCGTGGATGTGTCATGTTCTGGCCGTGCATGGCGCCGATATCGATGCCGTGTCCTATGAGACAGATCGGGCCCGCTTCATAGGCCGCGGCCGTACCCTCGTGGCACCGGCAGCACTGGACTATGACACTGAGACGTTATCCGGCAGTGCGGGGGCGGTGCTCGATCCGATCGTGGCGATCCGCTGCCGCATAACCCTGACGCCAGGCCAGACAGTAACAGTCGACCTGGTCACTGGCGTCGCCGACAGCCGCGACGCCTGCCTTCAGCAAGTCGCCAAGTACCGCGACCGCCACCTGGCCGACCGGGTCTTCGACCTCGCCTGGCCGCATAGCCAGGTCCTGTTGCGCCAACTCAATGGTTCGGTGGCCGATGCGCGACTGTTCGAGCAAATGGCCGCATCGGTGATCTACCCCAATGCCGGCCTACGCGCTAGCGGGGCCCTGCTGGCCAGCAACGGGCGCAATCAGTCCGGCCTGTGGAGCCAGGGACTGTCGGGGGATCTACCAATCGTGCTGGTACAGATTGGCGACCTCGCCAACCTTCAATTGGTCAAGCAGATGGTGCTTGCCCATGCCTACTGGCGTCAGAAGGGCCTGACACTCGACCTGGTGATCTGGAACGAAGACCAGGCCGGCTACCGTCAGCAGTTGCAGGAGCTGATCATGGGTATTGTCGCCTCCGGCAGCGAGGCAGCCCTGCTCGATCGCCCCGGTGGGATCTTCGTACGCCCTGCACAACAGTTGTCGGAAGAGGACAGGATCCTGACGCTTTCGGTAGCGCGGCTGGTGCTCAACGACAGCCATGGCACGCTGGCCGAGCAACTGCATCGGCGCCGTCAGCCTCCTGTACCACCCGCCTTCCAGCCGAACCCGGCCTGCACCCGACCCGAGCCCGCCAACGACCTGCCAACGGGCCAGCTCGCGCTGATGCTTGCCAACTCCTACGGGGGGTTCAGTGCCGATGGTCGCGAGTACGTCATCCCTCTGATCCCCGACAAGCCGCCACCGGCACCGTGGGTCAATATCCTGGCCAACCCACGGTTCGGCAGCGTGGTCTCGGAGGCTGGCAGCGCCTACACCTGGTACGAGAACGCACACGAGTATCGGTTGACGCCCTGGCACAATGACCCCGTCACCGACCCCAGCGGCGAAACCTTGTACCTGCGTGACGAGGACAGCGGGCACTACTGGTCGCCGACTCCGCAGCCCTGTCCTGGCCCTGGCCGTTATTGCACCCGGCATGGCTTTGGCTACAGCGTGTTCGAGTATACCGAGGATGACCTGCGCAGTGAGCTTTGGGTGCATGTAGCGCTGGATGCCCCGGTCAAGTTCAGCCGACTCAAATTGCACAACCACTCTAGGCGAGTAAGACGGTTATCTGTGACCTGCTTCGCCGAGTGGGTTCTTGGCGACCTGCGCAGCAAGTCTGCTATGCATGTGGTCAGCGAGACCGACCCGGTCAGCGGTGCCTTGTTCGCCCGTAATACCTATGCCGTAGAGTTTTGCGGACATGTGGCGTTTCTCGACTGCGACCTGCCTTTTGATAGCATCACCTGCGATCGCAGCGAGTTCCTCGGCCGCAACGGCGATTCTCAAGCGCCGGCCGGCATGCGCCAGGCGCGGTTGTCGGGGCGCACGGGCGGAGGGTTGGATCCCTGCGCGGCGCTGCGGGTCAGCGTGCTGCTGGAGGCCGGCGAAAGCCGTGAGGTGGTGTTCCGCCTGGGGGCCGAGCAGGATGCCAAGACCGCTACCCGGTGTGTGCAGCAATACCGCGGCCTACGGGCAGCCATGGAAGCGTTCGAAAAGGTTCAGATCTACTGGCGCCAGACCCTGGGCGCCCTGCGGATCGAAACCCCCGAACCCTCGTTGGATGTCTTGGCCAACGGCTGGTTGATGTACCAGGTAATTGCCTGCCGTTTCTGGGCGCGCAGCGGCTTCTACCAGTCCGGTGGTGCCATCGGTTTTCGCGACCAGTTACAGGACAGTATGGCAATGCTGCACGCTGCCCCGGCGGCGGCGCGCGAGCACCTCCTTGCGTGTGCCGCGCATCAGTATGTCGAAGGCGATGTCCAGCACTGGTGGCACCCACCCATGCAGCGCGGTGTCCGTACCCGCTGCTCGGACGACCTGCTCTGGCTGCCGCTGGCGACCAGCCGCTACGTGGAGATCACGGGAGACAAAGCGGTACTGGACGAGCCGGTCGGCTACCTGGAAGGGCGTGAACTCAATGTCGGCGAAGAATCCTATTACGACCTGCCAGCCCACTCGCACCTGGTCGAGAGCCTGTACCAGCATTGCCAGCGTGCACTCGGGCACGCCCTACAGTGTGGAGTCCATGGCCTGCCGTTGATAGGCAGCGGCGACTGGAATGACGGTATGAACCGCATCGGCGAACAAGGTCGGGGCGAAAGTGTATGGTTGGGCTTCTTCGGTCATGAGGTGTTGCGGGCGTTCGGCGACCTCGCTCTACGCCATGGTGACACTGGCTTCGCAGTGCACTGCACCAGGCAAGCCGCCGTCCTTGCCGAAAACCTTGAGCAGCACGCTTGGGATGGCGGTTGGTACCGCCGCGCATGGTTCGACGATGGCCAGGCACTGGGATCGGCAAGCAATCAGGAGTGCCGCATAGACTCGCTCGCACAAAGTTGGGCGGTGCTGTCCGGGGTCGCGTCGGCCGAGCGCGCACGCGCCGCCATGGGGGCGCTGGATCACCACCTGGTAAGACGCGATATCGGTATCGTGAAACTGCTCGATCCTCCCTTCGACCAGGGCGATCTGGACCCTGGCTACATCAAGGGCTACCTGCCTGGCGTGCGTGAGAATGGCGGACAATACACCCATGCGGCGATCTGGGCGAGCATGGCATATGCCCACCTAGGAGACGCAGACAGGGCCTGGGAGCTATTGCGCTTGATTAACCCAATACGCCAGGGTTGTAGCGCACTGATCGATACCTACAAAGTAGAACCCTATGTCATGGCCGCCGACGTCTACGCCATAACCCCCCACGCAGGGCGGGGAGGCTGGAGCTGGTACACGGGCTCCGCGGGCTGGATGTATCGCCTAATAACCGAAAGCCTGCTGGGCCTGCAACGTAGCGGTGACACCCTGCGGCTACGCCCGCTGTTACCGGCAGGCTGGCCAGGTTGTGTACTGCACTACCGTTATGGAAATACCTACTACCGCATTGAAGTGCGCAACAGCGCCAGCGCCGAACGGACCCTCCGCCTGGATGGCCAGTTGCTTGCCCATGCCACACTGCAACTGAAGGATGATGGAAAGCTGCATCAGGTAATCGCCCAGTGCCAAAGCTGCCTCTTGCCTACGAACTGAACCGTTCGACAGCGCGCGGACCTGGGTGAGAAACTGCAGTCCTGCTGGGCTAATCTTGTTTTGACAAAACCTGCCCTCGACGGTCCCGAACATGCAACCCTCGCCCCCCCCACAACAGAATCATCTGCTGGCTGCATTATCAGTGCAGACGTTCAGCCGGCTGGAGCCTCACTTGGAACGGGTGAGCCTGCCACTGGGCAAGGCACTCTACGAGTCTGGCGACGCAATGCGCCATGTCTACTTTCCTACCGACTCAATTGTCTCTTTACTTTATGTCATGGAGAACGGCGCCTCGGCCGAAATCTCGGTAGTGGGCAATGAAGGACTGGTCGGGATTGCGGTGTTCATGGGCGGTGAAAGCACGCCCAGCCGAGCGATCGTGCAAAGCGCAGGGCATGCCTATCGCCTGCCGGGGCAGCGACTCAAGGACGAGTTCAATCGCCATGGCGAACTTATGATGCTTATGCTGCGCTACACCCAGGCACTGATTACCCAGATGGCTCAAACAGCGGTGTGCAACCGCCATCATTCCATCGACCAGCAACTGTGCCGCTGGCTGCTGCTGTCGCTAGATCGCCTGCCGGGAGATCGCCTGTGCATGACCCAGGAACTCATCGCCAACATGCTAGGCGTACGCCGTGAAGGGGTGACCGATGCTGCGGGCAAATTGCAGCGTCTAGGTGTGATCGAGTACAGCCGGGGAAACATCAGGGTGCTGGACAGAGCACACCTGGAGCGGCTCAGTTGCGAATGCTATGCCGTGGTGAAGAAAGAAACTGAACGGCTGCTGCCCTACCTGTCGCCCGAGCCCCCTGCCATTTGACAGCCGGCGGTGGGCCTGCGTCTGTGCGCCCGGGCACCGACGCGGCGGCGCGTATTCCTCTGGCACAGCGACGTGAATCGGCTGCTGAACGTTATTCCTTCCGTGACAACAGCGAGGCCGCCGTCGGCAAACCCTGTCCGCGGGAAATCATGCTTGCCTTCTTCTCGCTCGTCTCGGCGGGGTGACGCCTATGCCTTCATCTTCGACCAGCAGGGGCTTATGGCCGGAGTCAGCATCGAGGGAACCAAGATATCCAGAATCAAGCGCTGAGCAGTGTGACGCTTCGTCATGGCTTGCGAGCAAGATCATGGATCCGGGGATTTCGAACTGAGCCGACGTGAAAAGCAAGGTAAGCCAGTACAGCGTAGCCAGGCCTGGCTGCGCTGTACTCATGGACTAGATGTACGGCTGGCCACTGAAGCCTCTTGGGAGACGCTGCAGGCCGGGCATTTTAGCAAGTCTTTCCAACCAAAAAGCACGCCAGCCAAGCTTCTCATGGGGTTTCAGCAACTTCCGGGCGGCTCTGCGCGCAGCGTTTCGCATGTCCTTACGGGCACTCTGGAATACCTCGGTGACTCTGCAGTTGCGGCACTTCACGCGGCCGGGCTGGTCAGTGCAAAGGAGGTTGGTGCCATGGCGGCCGCAGGCCAAGTGGCCGTCGACTTTGAAGTGAGTGATCATGGGCTGATTTCCTGGTCGCTCGGATGTGGCACTGTTGTGCCTCACCAAGCGCGCTATAGGGTGTTTGACGACCTCCGCCCCACAGGGATCATGGGGCGCGGGTCGGAACCTGCTCGTTACCTCATCGCATACCTGCTGGCCTGCTCCTGCCATAAAGTCATGGCTAGCCTCCCTTCTTGATTTCCTCCTTGATGTCACCAGTACATTCCTGGAACTCTCCGATCACCTTTTGCATCTTGCCCTTGTTCTCCAGCGATCTGTTTCCGAGCAGCTTCCCAGTGCTTTCCTTGATTTGGCCGGAAACCTGTTTGACTTTGCCTTTCACTTGATCTTCGTTCATGGGGCACGCGCCAACGGTAACGAGAATGAACGGCCGCTGGATGGTGGAACCGGTACACACCGTACTCGTAGCGGTCGGAGTAGGTACTTTGTCAGCAATTGGGGCAGCCGTCAGTGCGTTAGCGCACCCTTCTTTAGCAATAGCGAAATGGCATTTCGGGTGTTGAGACAGGCTACCGCGCTGCCGATTGCACGAAAGAAGCAAAACTCCGACAGGCAAAGCAAGGTCACCAAAGAGTCGCATGTCAAAAAGAGAGAAATTGGCACCGTCGAAAGCGACAACCAATTCCTGACTTGGAGACATCAAAATGACTGACTTCATCCCAACCCCAAACGAAGTGGCAGGCAAAGTGGTGCTGGTAACCGGCGCGGCTAGCGGCATCGGCAAGGCCATCGCCGAGCTCCTTCACAGCCGTGGAGCGAAAGTCATTGCCGAGGATATCGACCCGAAAGTCAACGCGCTTGAGCGTCCCGGCTTGGTTCCTTTCGTCGCCGATATCACCGTTGACGGTTCTGCCGAGCAAGCGGTGGCGTTGGCGGTAGAGAAGTTTGGCAAGCTGGACGTCCTGGTCAATAACGCCGGTCGCATCCTGTACAAGCCGCTCGTCGAAATGACCCGTGAAGATTGGGAATGGCAGATGCAAACCAACGTGACGGGGGCGTTTCTTCACTCCCGAGAGGCGATGAAGGAGATGATGAAGAACAAGAGCGGCGCGATCGTGAACATCGCCTCGTACGCGTCCTACTTCGCATTTCCCGGTATCGCGGCCTATACCGCGTCCAAAGGCGCCTTGGCACAGTTGACTCGTACCCAGGCGCTCGAAGCGATTGAGCACGGCATCCGAGTCAATGCCATTGGCGTGGGGGATGTGGTTACCAACCTGTTGAACCACTTCATGGAAGACGGTCGAGGGTTCCTGCAAGAGCATGGCAAGTCCGCGCCGATCGGTCGAGCTGCAGCACCGGAAGAGATCGCCGAGATAGTCTCTTTCCTGGCTTCCGAGCGCGCCAGCTTTATTGTCGGTTCGGTGGTCATGGCCGATGGCGGCATGAGCGTCCCGGTAGGTTAATCCTTCGCCTTGTCCGCGTTGTGCTGCATTGGCAGCACAACGCGTTTTCTTGCTACCAGACCTGTTCAACGGAGCCGTCATGACCGCACTTCGAAAATCCGACTTCCCTCTCATCGACGTTCGCCAGCATCTGGAAACCGGGCCCATAGTGCTCGTGACCTCAGCCTGGAACGGCGAAAGCAACATCATGACCATGGGCTGGCACATGATGATGCAATTCGATCCAGCCCTTTTTGGCTGCTACATCTGGTCGGGGAACCATAGCTATGAACTGATTCGCAACAGCCAGCAATGCGTGATCAACGTACCCACTCTGGAGCTGGTTGATCAGGTAGTCGCGGTGGGCAACAGTACGGGCGGTGACGTGGACAAGTTTGGTCAGTTCGGTCTTACCGCGACAGCAGCGACGCGGGTTGCAGCGCCGTTGATAGGCGAATGTTATGCCAGCTTCGAATGCCAGCTGTACGACTCGAAGCTGATTGGCGATTACGGCTTGTTCATCTGGGAAGTCGTCAAAGCGCACGTAGATCGCTCCGTGGAGCAGCCCAGAACGCTGCACTACAGGGGAGGCGGTCAATTCATGGTGGCTGGGGAAACCTTGGATTTTCGCCAGCAATTTCGTCCCCAGAACCTCTGACTGGCGTAGCCCACTCACTATTTACGGTATTGAGTGGGCGTGACGCCAACCTCACGTTTGAACACCTGCGAAAAATGGCTTGGGCTGCTGTATCCGATCTCCAAGCCTATATCGATCACGCTCCGATCCGTTTCGACCAGGAGCTGCCGGGCGCGTGCCATCCTCAGTCTGATAAAGAACTGCGACGGGGAATAACCAGCGGCTTTTTTGAACAGCCGGCTGAAGTGGTACTCGCTCATCCCAGCTATTTCGGCCAAGTGCCCGAGATTGAATTCCTCAGCCAGATTCGCCTCCATCGCCGACAGCACGCGGCGCAGCTTGTAAGCAGGCAATGCGTTGCGGCACACGATATCGTCCGCTGAGCTGTCCAGGTAGCTGCGGGCAAGGTGAATGGCGATGCACTGGGCCAGACCTTGCAGATAAAGAGGACTAGCCCTGTGCCCCGTCAGCTCCAGGCGAACTTGCTCCAGTAGAACGGACAACCCATCGTCACGCCCGCCTGAGACCTCACGTAGTCGAACCGCTTCCACAGACCCGCCCAAGACCTCATGGATGGCTTTTTCCAAAAGCGGGATGCCGAGGTAGATATGCATGACTTCAAATGGTTCTGCACCGACTACGTTCCAGCGCATCTCGTAAGGCTGTGCCGAGGTAGTCAAGAAGAAATCACCTTTGGACACCTGGCTACATTGCCAGTCGCCGTCAAGCTCACGCTCCTGAACGGCAGCATTCCCGGAGATGATCCACACGAGCAAGGGCTCAGCTACGGCGGGCACGATAAAGCTCTCTTCCTTACGCTCCCGGTTAAAGATCTGCACCAACATATCCCTATCGGCCAGAACGTCCGAGGCGGCAAGCCGCTCACCCCGAATGTAAGCCTCCAAACCGTGGGCTGAAGTCCGCTCTATGACATCCATGGGAATCGTCACCTCAGTTAGTACGTCGGCACACACGAGCCATCTCGGGCATTGGTCTCACAGGGTGGACTTGAAGTTCAAGCCTGGGCTTTCAACAGTGAAGGCCGTTCGCGGCCCCGTAGGGGATGTAAAAATCCGCTCTGGCTGCGTGCTCTGAAAGGTAAATGTCGAAAAAAAAGCCGGAATGTCTCCATTCCGGCCGGCCCCTCAACGCTCGGGATAGAGAATCATCCCTGCGTGATACAGCACGTTGCTTCGAAACTCCCCGTCGGCAGTAAATCCGGTGTCATCCACATACTCGATGTGATCACCCTCTAGCCAGTATCGACCTTGGTACGCGCTTTGTTGTGCTCCGCGGGCTTCGTCATAGCGGCCGCCAGGCAGGAGCTCATGGCGAATGCGTCCGTCAGCCGTCACCCACATGCCAACGTATTTGTCCTGATCTCCAAGTGGTTCACCCATGGCATTTCCTCGCTGTCGACCGGACATTCAGAATGGACTTGCGGTTGGACGCACGATCAGTTCGCTGACATCGACATCCGCAGGCTGTTCTACGGCGTAGGCGATCGCCCGGGCAATCGCCGAGGCTGGAATCGCGATCTTGCGGAACTCGCGCATCTCGGCACGCCCGCCCTCATCGGAAATGCTGTCGGCCAGTTCGGACTCGGTGACGCCTGGGGCAATGACGGTGACCCGAATGTCACCGCCCACCTCCTGACGCAAGCCCTCGGAAATGGCTCGTACGGCATATTTGGTGGCGCAGTACACCGCAGCGGTCGGGCTCACCGCGTAGGCTCCAATCGAGGCAATATTGATGATCTGACCGGCGCGCTGTTCTTGCATGAGCGGCAGCGTTGCGGCAATGCCGTGCAGGACGCCGCGAATGTTCACATCGATCATCCGATTCCACTCATCTACCTTGAGCGCTTCGAGTTTCGAAAGCGGCATGACGCCGGCATTGTTGATCAGCACGTCGACGCGTCCGTGCAGTTCGACAGCGAAGTCGATAAAGGACTGCATGTCATCCAGGTTGGTAACATCCAGCGCCAGGACATCAGCGACACCGCCTGCTGAACGAATCTCCCTGGCCAGCGTTTCCAGGCGATCGGTGCGGCGGGCGCCCAGGACCACGCGAGCGCCTTTGCTGGCAAGCAGGCGGGCTGTCGCTTCGCCGATACCACTGCTGGCGCCGGTGATCACGATGACTTTTTGTTCGATGCCGTGCATTTTCGTACTCCTGTTTCTGGCTTGAGGGGGCCACCGCCGACAGGCAGGTGGTGAAGCAAGAGTAAGAAGCCTTGGCTGGGCTGGGTTATCCGATTCCTGCGGTCAACATGCACGATCCTGCGTAAGCGGTCGGCGGTAGAGGTCATGCGATGTCAGCGGGCAAAAGGCAAACATGCTTATCTATCTCATCGAACGTAAACCACCCTACCGAGAGCCCGGCCCGCCGGGCTCTCGCATTTGAAGGGTGTCCATTAGCATCTACCCAAAAGGCTGCAGACCCATTTATTCTCTGCAACAGAACAAGCCTGACGGGAGGTAATGGCAGTGGATGGTACGGACGAAGAGCTGACGCGTCTGAGGGCCGAGCTAGCATCAACCATGCATCGTTATGCTCCCACCTACGGGGTGTTTCAGACGGGCATTGCTCCGCTGCATTTCATACGCAGTGATACACCCACCGATGTGATCCACACTGTACATAAGCCGGGGCTATGCATCGTTGTGCAGGGCCGTAAACAGGTGCAGTTGTGGGAAGAAAGCTATGTCTACGACCCTTTGAACTATCTGGTCGTCTCGGTAACCCTGCCTCTAGCGGGTCAAGTGACAGAGGCATCCTCAGAAACGCCCTATTTCTGCATCCGCCTGGATATCGATCCGGCAGAAATCGCTCAGCTCGTCGCAGACGTCAGTCCTATCGGCGTGCCGAGCCAACAGCCCCACCGAGGACTATATCTGGATAAGATCGACAGCTCGTTGCTTGATGCAGTGCTGCGATTGGTACGTCTGTTGGATGTGCCATCGGATATCCCAGCGTTGGCGCCGCTAGCACTAAGAGAAATTTTCTACCGACTGCTCAAAGGCCAGCAGGGTCAGCGTTTACATGAGATAGCCATTACCGATAGCCAGACCCATCGCGTTACTCGGGCCATTGAGTGGCTGAACAACAATTATGCACAGCCATTGCACATTGATGAGCTAGCGAGCTATGTCAATTTGAGTAATTCGACGCTTCACCACCGATTCAAGGCTGTCACCGCAATGAGTCCTTTGCAGTATCAAAAACAACTTCGCCTGCAGCATGCACGCAGGTTGATGATTTCAGAGGGTCTGGATGTTTCTACAGCCGGATTCAAGGTGGGCTATGAAAGTCCGTCACAGTTCAGCCGTGAATACAGCCGGATGTTTGGGGCCCCACCGAGCCGAGATATCGCGAAGCTTCGGTCTCTCGGGTAAGGTGCTGTGAAGGCTTGGCTAAAACAACCCTGATGGCGGACGCCGAGCATCCCAGCCCAGACATTGCAAGATTTAGCTAAGATGACTGCCCTGGCTTGTGTTTTTTGATCTGGATATTTCATGCTGACCGCCCTGCTGTTCGACCTCGACGGAACCCTCACCGACACCGATACCCTGCACCTGCAGGCCTTCCGTCAGCTGCTGCGTGAGCAGGATGGCCGCGAGCTTAGCCAGGCGCAGTTCGATGCCCAGGTCAGCGGCCGCGCCAACGGCGAGCTGTTCGCCGAGCTGTTCAGCGACGCCAGCGCCGAACAGTGCAAGGCGCTGGCCGACCGCAAGGAAGCGCTGTTCCGCAACATGTCGCCTTCCCTTGAACCAATGCCGGGCCTGCTGCGCTTGCTGGCACATGCCCAGGCGCGCAGCATCGGCATGTGCGTGGTCACCAACGCACCACGGCTGAATGCCGAGCACATGTTGAATGCCATGGGCCTTGGCCAGCGCTTCGCGCATGTGCTGGTGGCCGAGGAACTGGCGCGGCCCAAGCCAGACCCGCTGCCCTACCTTACCGGGCTGCAGCGGCTGGGCGCCGAAGCCACGCAAGCACTGGCCTTCGAGGATTCATTACCAGGCGTGGCTGCGGCCAGTGGCGCAGGCATCTTCACCGTAGGCGTGGCCACGACGCAGACGCCGGAGCGCTTGTTCGCGGCGGGTGCCAGGCTGGTTGTGAATGACTTCGATGACCCGGCGTTGTGGGCATTGATCGAATCCATGCAGTGACCGCCCAAGGCCGCCCATGCTGATCGACGAAGAACTCACCCTCAAAAAGCTGGAAACCTTCCTCGCCTTCATGCGCAGCGGCAACCTCGGCCGCGCCGCTGCCGAGCTGTCCACCAGTGCGGTCAGTGTGCATCGCGCCATCCACTCACTGGAAAGCGCCCTGCGCTGCCCATTGTTCAAGCACGAAGGCCGCCAACTGATCCCGCTGGAAAGTGCTTACGTGCTGGAAAAGAAGGCCCGACAGCTGATCCAGGACGCTGAGCAGATGGTGCGCCAGACCCGTGAGGCCGCCGGCTTCTATGCAGAGCGCTTCCGCCTGGGCGCGCTCTATTCGCTAACCGTGAAGACCGTGCCCAAGCTGGTCATGGGCCTGAAACTGCGCCGCAGCGAACTGAACATAGACCTGACCCTGGGCTCTAACATCGACTTGCTGCAACGCCTGAAGAACCACGAACTGGAGGCCATTCTGGTCTCCCTTGATGAAAGCGTCAGCGACCCGGCCTGCGAGCAGTTGCCGCTGTTCTCCGACGATATCTTCCTCGCGGTCCCCACTGACTCGCCTTTCGCCGAGCAAGCCGAGGTGGACCTGGCCGACCTGGCCGACTCCACGTTCATTACCCTGACCCAGGGCTTCGCCACCCACCGCGATGGCGCACGGGTGTTCCAGCAGGCCGGCTTTGAACCGAAGGTGGCCATGCAGGTGAACGATATCTTCACATTGCTGAGCATGGTCAGCTCGGGAGTGGGCTTTGCCCTGCTGCCCGGGCGCATCGCCGCGGTATACGAGAACCGCGTCAGGTTGATTGCCTTGAAGCCGCAATATCGCTTGCAGCAGCATATCGGTGTGGTGTTTCTGAAAGCCCGGGAGCGGGAGCCGAACCTGCTGGCGTTGCTGGCGGAGTGCCGGATGTACAGCCTGGAGCGATAAGCCAGTGTGCGGCATGCCGACCTTGCTGCCACGGCACCAACGCCGAAACCTCAAACCGACAATGCCCGCTGCACCTCGCCCACGGTAGTCGCCAGACTGTTCAGGTGCAGGTTCAACACCCGCTCGACCGGCGCCTGGTCCAGTGGCCAGTGCAAGGCAATGCTCCCGGCCAGGCGCCCTTCGGCATGCACCGGCAAGGCGATGGCGCGAATCAGGAACGGCAACCGCACCGGATACTCCCAGTGCCCTTCAGTCCGCTGGCCAAAGCCGTTGTGTGCGTCTTCCTCGATATTGCGCAGCACCGTGTCATCGCGCAGCCGCTCATGGGCCGCCAAGCGCTGCACTTCGTCCTCCGCCAGCTCACCCAGGCAGGCCCGCCCCATCGCCGAATGGAACAGGCTGGCATGGTGCCCAACAATCTGGCAGGTGTGCGGGTAGCGCTTGCGCAACACTTGGGGGATGGCACTCTCCATCACCTCCAGCCGTTCGCCGTCAAAGCACGACAGGTCTGCTACCAGCCCGGTGCGTTCGCTCAGCTCCAGCAGCATGGGCGCAGCGCTTTCCACCAGGCGTCGCTTGAAACGCAACTGGCGGTCGCCGAACAGGCGCCGCGCGCACAGCCGGTAGCGCCGGTCGCTCAGGCCACGGTACACCCAGCCTTGCTCCTGCAAGGTGGCAAGCATGCGCGATACCGTGGCCTTGGGCAGCGCCGTCAGGTAATGCAGTTCCTCCAGGCCCAGCGCCTGGTGTTCGCCCAACAGGTCGACAATGGCCAACGCCCGTTCCACGGAACGCACGCCGCCACTGTCTGCCGTGATGCCCATGGTTTTGACCTCCTTGTAGCGGGATGGTCAGCATAGCCAGCAAGATCCGCGCCTGCCCGGTGCTTTCATGACGCCTGCAGGCACTGGGGTAGGCAACGCTCCACCCACCGGGTGAGCTGTTCGTGGGCATACGCCAACTGCAACACCGCATGGTCAGCCTGGGCCGGGCCTATGATTTGCAGGCCCATGGGCAACCCGGCAGCACTGAACCCGACCGGTACGCTGATGCTCGGCAAGCCGGCCAGGGTCGGTCCGATCACCACCTCCATCCAGCGGTGGTAGGTGTCCATCGCCCGCCCTCCAACCGCCGTCGGCCATGGCTGGCGTGCATCGAAAGGGAACACCTGGGCCGATGGCAACAGCAAAAAATCGTAACGTTCGAACAGATGGGCCAAAGCTCGGTACCAGTCGCTGCGGTCCAGCGAAGCCTGGTACAGCGCTGCCGCACTCAGTTGCAAACCCCCTTCCACTTCCCACTGTGCCTCAGGCTTGAGCCGTGCGCGCTTGTTCGGGTCGGCATAGGCCGCGCCGAGGTTGCCGTGCACCAGGAAGTGGCGATGGGTCAGCCAGCATTGCCACAACCGCGCGAGGTCGTATGCCGGCTGGCAAGCCTCCACCCGACAGCCCAGTTCGGCAAAGTCGGCCAGCGCCGACTCGCACAGGCTCATCACCCCGTCATCCATGGGCAGGTAGCCGTTGTAATCACCCAGCCAGCCGACCCGTACACCCCGGAAATCACGCTGCAAACCGGCAGCAAAATCCCGCCGACCTTCGCTCAGCGACAGGGGTACCCGTGCGTCGACGCCAGCCTGTATCGACAGCAACCGCGCCACGTCAACCACGCTGCGGCCCATGGGCCCCTCGGTGGCCAGCTGCTGCACGAACAGTTCGGGCGCCGGCCCATGGGGCACTCGGCCCTGTGAGGGGCGCAGGCCGAACACATTGTTGAACGCCGCCGGGTTGCGCAGCGAGCCCATCATGTCGCTCCCGTCGGCGACCGGCAGCAGGCGCATGGCCAGCGCCGCTGCCGCCCCGCCACTGCTGCCACCGGCCACACGCTGCGGGTCGTAGGCATTGGTGGTGGTGCCGAACAGGGTGTTGTAGGTTTGCGAGCCGAGGCCGAACTCGGGCACGTTACTCTTGCCCACGATCAGCGCCCCGCTCGCCCGCACCCGCGCAACACTGATCGCGTCCTGCTCGGGTACCTGTTCGGCAAACAAGGGGGAGCCAAGGGTGGTGCGCAGCCCGGCAGTGGCTGCCAGGTCCTTGATCGCCTGCGGCATGCCATGCATCCAACCTCGTGAATGGCCACGGGCCAGTTCACGGTCACGCTCATCGGCCTCGGCCAGCAGCGCTTCGGCCGGGCGCAGTGACACCAGCGCATTGACTACAGGGTTGCAGCGTTCAATGTGCAGCAGGTAGGCCTGCATCACGTCCCGACACGACACCTGGCGGGCATGGATAGCCTGGGACAATGCATCGGCATCGAGGGCTACGATGGGGTCGATGGCTAGCGGCTTCACGGTTTCACTCCAAGGTTGAAGTTGGCAGACTTGGCCACCCGAGGTGCTTCTTTCAGGCAGTAGGTACCCAGCAGTGTCAGCAGGCAGGCGAACAGCACATAGAACGCAGGCGCCACCGGGGTGCCAAGCACCTTGCTCAGCCAGGTCACGATCAACGGGGCAAAGCCGCCGAACACCATCACTGCCACGTTATAGGCCACCGACACACCGGTGGAGCGCACCTCGACCGGGAACTGCTCGGCCAATGCAGTGGGTGCCGGGCCGAAGAAGCCGCCGATGGTGGTGCACAGCAGCAGTTGCATGATCAGCAGGCGCTCCACGGACGGCGCTGCGGCCACCCAAACATACAGCGGGTAGACCATCACGAAGAACGCCAAGGTGAAGGCCATCAGAACCGGGCGCCTGCCCAGCCGGTCCGACAGCGCGCCAGACAACGGAATCACAACGGTCATCAGCCCCACGGCCAGCATCTGCACCAGCAGCACCTGGTCCAGCGGCAGCCCGAGGTTCTTGTGGGCGAAGGTCGGCATGTTCACCAGCACCACGTAGAACGACACCGTCGCGCCACAGGCCAGGCCCATCGACACCAGCAGGCTGCGCCGGTGCTCACGCAACACCTGCCACAGGCTGGGCGAGTGGCCCTTGGCCTGGCGGCGCGCTTCGACGAACTCTTCCGGCTCCTCCATATGCTTGCGAATCCACAGCCCCACCGGGCCGATCAGCAGGCCGAGCACGAACGGAATGCGCCAGCCCCAGCTGTCCAGTGCCTCAGGCGAACACAGGTGCGTCACCAGGGCGACCATTGCCGCCCCGGAAAACACCGCCAGGCACTGCCCCACCAGTTGCCACGAACCATACAGACCCTTGCGGTGGGCCGGCGCGCTTTCCACCAGAAACGCTGTCGCGCTGGCGTATTCGCCACCGGTAGCGAAGCCCTGCAGCATACGCGCCACCACGATCAGCATCGGCGCGGCCATGCCAATGGCCAGGTAATCGGGGGCAAAAGCGATCATGGCGATCGACACGGTCATCAGCCGGATGATCATCTGCATGGCCGCCTTGCGGCCCTTGCGATCGGAATACATGCCCAGCAACACACCACCCACCGGGCGCATGAAAAAGCCGACGCCAAAGGTGGCCAGGGCCATCAGCAGCGAGGCGTACTCATCGTCGGACGGGAAAAACTGCCGGGCAATGATGCTGGCCAGAAAGCCATACACGATAAAGTCATACCACTCCAGGGCGTTGCCGATAACGGCAGCGACCACCTGCCGGGTACGCGACACGCCAGTGCTCGAAGTCTGCATAGGGGAACACTCCACACAATGATTGGGTGATCACCCGGGCACGGTCGCACCCGGGTTCCAGCGGCAGTCGTAAATGGGAAAGTCAGGCGGGTGCGAGCCAGCGCTCTGCCAGCGCGCCCCAGTAGGCGGCGCCGGTCAGCAGGATGTCGTCGTTGAAGTCGTAGGCCGGGTTGTGCACCATCGGCCGCGATACCCCATTGCCGATGAACAGGTAGGCACCCGGGCAACGTTGCAGCATCCAGGCGAAGTCTTCGCTGCCCATCAGCTTGCGGGTGTTGGCATCCACCGCCTCGGCACCCAGCAGTTCCACCCCGACCTGCGTGGCGAAGGCGTTCTCTGCGCCATGGTTGACCAGCACCGGGTAAGCCGGACGGTGTTCGATGCTGGCACTGCAGCCAAAGCTTTCGGCCTGGCTGACGATGATCGCCCGCACCCGTTCCAGGGTCTGTGCCCGCACCTCGGCGTTCAGAGCGCGCAGGCTAAGGCGCAGCAACGCCTGCTGCGGGATCACGTTGGCCGCTTCACCGGCCTGCAGCGCACCCACCGTGACAACAGCCGCCTCCTGCGCATCGATATTACGCGCCACCACGGTTTGCAGTGCCATCACCACACTGGCCGCCGCCACCAGCGGGTCGATGGTCAGGTGCGGCATCGAACCATGGCCGCCAACCCCGTCGATTGTCACCGTCAGCAAGTCTTGCGAGGCCATCATCGGGCCCTCGCGAAAACCCAGGTGCCCGGCTGGCAGGCCCGGCATGTTGTGCATGCCGAACAGGGCATCGCAAGGGAAGCGCTCCAGCAGGCCGTCGGCCAGCATCGCCTCGGCGCCGCCCTGGCCCTCCTCGGCCGGCTGGAAGATCAGCGTCAGCGTGCCGTCGAACTGCCGGGTCGCCGCCAGGTACCGCGCGGCGCCGAGCAGCATGGTGGTGTGACCGTCATGGCCGCAGGCGTGCATGCAACCCTGGTGCTGGCTGCTGTACGTCGCGCCCGTGGCCTCGTGGATGGGCAGCGCGTCCATGTCGGCGCGCAGGCCCAGACGGCGTGAGCTGCTGCCATTGCGTAACACGCCGACCACGCCAGTCTTGCCGATGCCGGTGTGCACCTCATAGCCCCACGCCTCAAGCAACTGGGCGACCAGTGCAGACGTGCGGTTTTCTTCAAAACCCAGTTCCGGGTGAGCGTGGATATCGTGACGGATCGCGTGCAGCTCGCTGGCCACATCGTCAAGCCAGGCCAGGATGTGCTGATGTCGGGACATGTGGAGTCTCCTCGCGCGGGTGGTTTCCCGTTCTTGTTGTTCGCCTTGAGGTCACGACGGCTGAGGCAGGTCGTGCTTGCGAACAGATAAGCGCGAGGAGCGATGAAGCACAATCGAATCTGGTTTCACAGCGTGGAACCGAAAGCGCCGATCAGGGCCGCCATTGCTTGCAACGGCAAGCACTACTTCATGGCGGGGAGGCGAACCAATAATATTTGTTCTGGCAAGGGTTCGAGAATGGCCGATTCCCGGCCGCGTAATCGGTTCCAGCCGGTGGCTTCCTTGATGGACTCTATTACCAACTTGCCAAGTGGCAATCTATTCGCTGTGGCTTCCTGATAAGTCGATTTTACATCGTTGAACAGCTGTCTCAGCTTGCCCACTCCGGCGAGAGAGCCTGCGGCTATTCCGGCCCCGGTCACCAGTTCAGCCCCCACTGACTCAAAGGGCGCTGAAAAAGCGAACACCGCACTGGGTGCCTTGACGATGGTGCCCGCCAGGCCGCCCATAAATATCATTGCATTATTGGTACGGCTTGAATTGTTGAACTCCTTCGGTATTGGCGTTCCGTTAGCCTTGGCAATTGAACGTTTGACGATTGCTTTGGATGCCTTGTTCAGTGAAGACAACATGCCTACCGTTCCCCAAACAAGTCCTGTTGCTTGCCCGACTACCCGTGTGGGCGAATGACCATCACGGTCGACCTTGTTAATCGGGTCCCCCATGCAGTAGGCATAGGCATTAAGCCCTCCACGACCAAACGGGCTGAATACGTCCGGGCTGTGAAAGCGCATTGTCCCGGTGTGATAGGCACGCTTGCCGTTGCCAAGTAGATAACCCTGCGGCAGAAGCGCGCCAGCCTCTCCGGCAAAGGCCAACAGCGGGCAGCCCTTGCCCCCCTGATAGCCATAGGGTGTATAGGGCTGTAACGGGAAGTTATTACTTGCGTGCACGGAGGCCTGTTGGTCAATGGCCAATAAATATGAAGTTCGCATGTTTTGCAGTTCCTGTTAGTGTTACTTGCCCCTTCACACTAACCCCATCACCCTTAATCAATAACTCGCAGATTTGCTGAGCGGAAACATTACCCACACACGATGGCTGCAATTGCTGTTACCTTGGGCGCACTGTTCCGAAACAGCCAAGGACTGCGTCATGCCTCCACGCCCAACCACCCCAAACGGCTTCGTCCGTGTGCGGGGTGCCCGCGAGCACAACCTGAAGAACATCGATGTCGATATCCCCCGCGATGCGCTGGTGGTGTTTACCGGGGTATCCGGCTCAGGCAAATCGTCACTGGCCTTCTCCACGTTGTATGCCGAAGCCCAGCGCCGCTATTTCGAATCAGTGGCACCCTATGCCCGGCGCCTGATCGACCAGGTTGGCGTGCCAGACGTAGATGCGATCGAAGGCCTGCCTCCAGCCGTGGCCCTGCAGCAGCAACGTGGCACACCCAGCGCGCGTTCCTCGGTGGGCAGCGTGACCACCTTGTCCAGCTCGATCCGCATGCTCTACTCACGCGCCGGCCACTACCCGGCCGGGCAAGCGATGCTGTATGCCGAAGACTTTTCGCCAAACACGCCCCAGGGCGCATGCCCGGAGTGCCATGGCATGGGCCGGGTCTTCGAGGTGACCGAAGCGACCATGGTCCCCGACCCGTCACTGACCATTCGCGAACGCGCGGTGGCAGCGTGGCCGATGGCCTGGCAGGGCCAGAACCAGCGCGACATTCTGGTAACGCTGGGCTATGACGTCGATATCCCTTGGCGCGACTTGCCCCAGGCGCAACGCGACTGGATCCTGTTCACCGAAGAAACGCCCACCGCGCCGGTGTATGCCGGCCTGACGCCCGCGCAGACCCGCGCCGCACTCAAGCGCAAGCAGGAGCCTAGCTATCAAGGCACGTTCATGGGTGCCCGGCGTTACGTGCTGCATACCTTCATGCACTCGCAGAGCGCACAGATGCGTAAACGCGTGGCCCAGTACATGCGCCCCAGCCCCTGCCCGCTGTGCCAAGGCAAGCGCTTGAAGCGCGAGTCGCTGGGCGTGACCTTCGCCGGCATGGATATCGCCGAACTGTCGCACTTGTCGCTGCAGGCGCTGGCCGAGGTGTTCCGCAAAGTGTCGGCAGCTGACTATCTGGCGCACCCGCAAGACGACCTGACCCTGGAAAAGCGCCTGGCGGCACAACGCATCGCCAAGGAATTGCTGGAGCGCATCGACACGCTGCTCGACCTTGGCCTCGGTTACCTGGCCCTGGAGCGCAGCACCCCCACCTTGTCTTCGGGTGAGCTGCAACGCTTGCGCCTGGCCACCCAGCTCAACTCACAGCTGTTCGGTGTGATCTACGTGCTTGACGAGCCCTCGGCCGGCTTACACCCGGCCGACAGCGAGGCGTTGTTGGAAGCCCTGCAACGCCTGAAGCACGCGGGCAACTCGGTGTATGTGGTGGAGCACGACCTGGACACCATGCGCCGCGCCGACTGGCTGGTGGATGTAGGGCCGGCTGCCGGCGAGCATGGTGGCACCATACTCTATAGCGGGCCGCCCGCAGGCCTGGCCGAGGTCGAGCCATCTTGCACCCGCACCTATCTGTTCAACGCCCAGTCCCGGGCCACACGTGCGCCACGCCAGGCCCGAAACTGGCTCACGCTTGAAGGCATTACCCGTAACAACCTCAACAACCTCAGCGCCGCATTCCCGCTGGGCTGCTTTACCGCCGTTACGGGCATTTCCGGCTCGGGCAAGTCCAGCCTGGTCAGCCAGGCCCTGCTGGAGCTGGTCGGTGCGCACCTGGGCCATGCCGAGCAACGCAGCGAGCCCGAAGAACCAAGCCTGGAGGACGCGCCTGAGCAGACCGGCAGTGGGCATGTCAGCGCTGGCCTGGATAGCATCAAGCGCCTGGTACAGGTCGACCAGAAGCCGATCGGTCGCACGCCTCGCTCCAACCTGGCCACCTACACCGGCCTGTTCGACCACGTGCGCAAGCTGTTCGCGGCCACTGAGCAGGCCAAGGCACAGGGCTTCGACGCGGGGCGCTTTTCCTTCAACGTTGCCAAGGGCCGCTGCGCCAATTGCGAAGGCGAAGGCTTCGTCAGCGTTGAGCTGCTGTTCATGCCCAGTGTCTACGCCCCCTGCCCCACCTGCCATGGAGACCGCTACAACCCTGAAACCCTGGCGGTGAGCTGGCAAGGCATGAACATTGCGCAAGTGCTGCAGTTGACTGTCGAGCAAGCCCTGCAGGTCTTTGCCGAACAGCCACCGGCGCGGCGTTGCCTGCAAGTGTTGCAGGACATCGGCCTGGGCTACCTTCGCCTGGGCCAACCGGCTACCGAACTGTCCGGTGGTGAAGCGCAACGGATCAAACTGGCGACCGAGCTGCAACGCACGGCCCGCGGGGCAACGCTGTATGTGCTGGACGAGCCCACCAACGGCTTGCACCCGCAAGACATCGACCGGTTGCTGGTGCAACTGAACCGCCTGGTCGACGGCGGGCACAGCGTGGTGGTGGTTGAACATGACATGCGTGTGGTAGCGCAAAGCGACTGGGTGATCGATATCGGGCCGGGTGCCGGCGATGCCGGGGGCAAGGTGGTGGTCAGTGGCACGCCGCAGGTGGTGGCTGGGTGTGCGGTAAGCCGTACAGCAGCGTTTTTGGCCAAGGCCCTGTAAAAGCGCGCATTGCCAGGCTCCAGGCAGGGCCACAGATTGCAGGTCCAGACGCTGTGCACCGAGCACCACGGCTGGCTGCAGGGTTGGCTAGGGCAGTTGCAGTAGGGCACCGCTGACCGTGGGCGTACGGCGGCAATCGATCAGCGTCGACAGCTGGGCGACCGGCACCGGTGCGCGCAACACGCCTTACGACGAATCCATCACTACCCCGGTGTATGGCCTGGTGATCAAGCCCTGGGAACATGTGTCGTTCGCAGCAGGACACCTTCAACATGGACGGCGAACAGGTCAACAAGGGGGTGGAGCTGAATGTGTTCGGTGAGCCGGTGGACGGCCTGCGGCTGCTGACCGGTGCGATGTTCATGCACACGATCTCAATGCCACCACAAAAACCAAGGCATGCACCTAGCAGCAGCAACCGCCGCTCAAGTACAGTCTGCCCATGGACAAGTACGCCCCACGCCAGTGGCTTCCCCACGAAAAACCCAGCCTGCCGGGCTCCCCCTCCACGCCCCTGCATTCGCCAGCCAAGCGCCTGGCCTATGGCGTGGTCGGCCTGCTGGTCGCAATCACCGGCGGCCTTGGCAACGCGTTGGTCACCGCCAACCTGGTGTTCCTGCAAGGCGCCTTGGGCGCGACCACGGCAGAAATGGCCTGGCTGCCTGCCGCCTACGTCATGACCAACGTGTCCATCAACCTGCTGCTGGTGAAGTTTCGCCAACAGTTCGGCCTGCGGGCCTTCACCGAGGTGTTCTTGGTGCTGTATGCCCTGGTCACCTTCGCCCACCTGCTGGTCAACGACCTCAACTCGGCCATCGCGGTACGGGCGGCCCACGGCATGGTCGGCGCCGCGCTCAGCTCGCTGGGGCTGTATTACATGATCCAGGCGTTCCCGGCGCAATGGCGGCTCAAGGCGATGGTGCTGGGCCTGGGCGCCTCGCAGCTGGCACTGCCGCTGGCACGCATCTTTTCCGAAGACCTGCTGCAAATCGCCGAATGGCGTGGCCTGTACCTGTTCGAGCTGGGCCTGGCGCTGGCCGCGCTGGGTTGCGTGTTGATGCTCAAGTTGCCACCCGGTGACCGCTTCAAGACCTTCGAGCCCCTGGACTTCCTCACCTTCACCCTGATCGCCAGTGGCACAGCCCTGCTTTGCGCCGTGCTGTCGCTGGGGCGCATCGACTGGTGGCTGGAGGCGCCGTGGATCGGCGTGGCGCTGGCGGCCTCGATCGGCCTGCTCTTCAGCGGCCTGGCCATCGAGCACAACCGGCGGAACCCGTTGTTGATGACCCATTGGCTGGGCAGCGGTGCAGTCATTCGCCTGGCGCTGTGCGTGGTGTTGATCCGCATGGTCACATCCGAACAGTCAACGGGCGCAGTCGGCTTTTTGCAGGCGCTGAACATGGGCAGCGAGCAAATGCGCACGCTGTACTGGGTCATGCTGCTGGGTGCCGTGGCAGGCCTGGCCAGCAGCGCCCTCACCATCAACCCCAACCACCTGGTGATTCCGCTTTTCGTCTCGTTGCTGGCCATGGCTGCCGGCGCCTTCATGGACAGCAGCTCCAGCAACCTCACGCGTCCGGCACAAATGTACTTCAGCCAGTTTCTGCTGGCTTTTGGCAGCACCTTCTTTCTTGGCCCGTCGATGGCCTTGGGCATCAGCCATGTGCGCGCCAACCCACGCAACCTGGTGAGCTTTTCGGTACTGTTCGGCATCTGCAACAACCTCGGCGGCCTGATTGGCGCGGCGCTGCTGGGCACCTTCCAGATCTGGCGGGAAAAATTCCATTCCAGCCACCTGATGGACCGCCTCAGCTACCTCGAACCCCTGGTCAATGCGCGTGTGCAGAGCGGCGGCAGCGGTTACGGCGGCATCATCGCCGACCCGGCCCTGCGTAGCGAAGCCGGCATGCGCCTGCTGGCCAGCGCCGCCACCCGCGAGGCGAACATCATGGCGTACAACGACGTGTTCGTGCTGATTGGCAGTATCGCTATCCTGACAATGGTCTGGATCTGCATCCGTAGCACCTGGCTCTGGTACGCAAAACGCCAGGCCACCCTCACCGACTCCACCCCCGGCGCGCCCAACCGATGACCGACGACACCCGCACCACGACCACCACTGCCATTGCCGAAACCCCGGAAGGTGCCACACCGCCCAGCGAGCCGACCAGCCCGGTACGTTCGCGGCGGGTACGCATCCTCTCGTCAATCAGTTTCGCCTGCGTGGCCCTGGCCGGCATCCTGCTGGTGCTGTATGCCTGGCGCCTGCCACCGTTCGGCAGCGCCATCGAAAGTACCGAGAATGCGCTGGTACGCGGCCAGGTGACTATCATCGGCCCACAACTGAGTGGCTACATTGTCGACGTGCCGGTGCACGACTTCCAGTTCGTCAAGGCCGGTGACCTCTTGGTGCAACTGGACGACCGCATCTACAAACAGCGCCTGGCCCAGGCCATCGCCCAACTGCAGCAACAACAGGCAGCCCTGGCCAACAACCTGCAGCAGCGCAACAGTGCCGAAGCCACCATCGCCCAGCGCCAGGCGGCCATCGGCGATGCGATGGCCCAGGCGATCAAGGCCAAAGCCGACCTGAGCCGCAACCAGGCGCTGGTCAACGACGGCTCGGTGTCGCGGCGCGACCTGGACCTGGCCCGTGCCAGCGAAGCGGCAGCGGTCGCCAGCCTGGCCCAGGCCAAGGCAGCGCTGGAAATCGCCCGCCAGGACCGTGAAACGGTGGTGGTCAACCGGGCAGCGCTGGAAGCATCGGTAGAGAATGCCAAGGCGGCCGTGGAACTGGCGCGCATCGACCTCGACAATACCCGCGTCACTGCCCCGCGCGACGGCCAGCTGGGGCAAATCGGCACACGCCTGGGGGCTTATGTGAACTCTGGCGCGCAGTTGATGGCGCTGGTACCCGACACCTTGTGGGTCATCGCCAACATGAAGGAAACCCAAATGGCCAATGTACGCATCGGCCAGCCGGTGACGTTCACCGTGGATGCCCTGAACCACCTGAAGTTGCAGGGGCACGTGCAGCAGATATCGCCAGCCACCGGCTCGGAGTTCGCCCTGCTGCAGGCAGACAATGCCACTGGCAACTTCGTCAAGATCGCCCAGCGGATTCCGGTGCGCATTACTGTGGATGCCGGCCAGGACGACGCCAGGCGACTGCGCCCAGGCATGTCGGTGGTCGTCAGTATCGATACCCGAGGTGAGCCATAGCGATGCCGTCTTGCCACGATTGCGCCGCTCTAACCCGTGGGTTCTAATCTGCAGCCATCGGTTTTATCTTCGCCATTCAAGGACGTTTCACCATGTACAGGAAGATCATGCCGCTGGCGCTGCTGGCAACCCTGGCAGGTTGCTCCGACAGCAACGACACCTCCGAGGCCAGTTTCAAGAAAGCCGCCCAGGCCTACCTCGACACCCAGTATCCGCACTGCTTCGTCATCAGCTCATTCCCCACCAAGACACAGGACTTCGACCTGCACGGCACCAACAAGGCGCTGCATGCCTTGGCCAAGGTGGGCGTGGTCAGTGAGAAGGAAATCTCGCGCACCGAGGTGCCTGCCCGGCTGTGGCAACCGGCACGTACGGACATTTACTATGCCTATGCGCTTACCGACGAAGGCCGCAAGTATTACAAGGCGGACCACGGCCTTTGCTTTGGCAAGGCGCAGGTAACAGCGATCGAACAGTTCAGCGCGCCAAGCGAAGCCACGGGACAAAAGACATCGAATGTGACCTATGCCTACACAATTACCGGGCTACCGGCATGGGCCGGTGATGAACAGGTCAAAGCCAGCATTGCCGAACTGGGCAAGGCTGTGGCCAGTCATGCTACGCCGCTCAAAGATACCCGGGCCATGGTGCTGACCCATCAAGGATGGCAACTGCGGGACAGATAGTGGGTTACCGGGTTTGCCCTGCAGCACTGGCTTGTCTGCCAAAGACACATTCATGTCGCCCACAGACTGCGGCGTCTCGTCGCACGCCAATGCCCCTTGGGCAAAACCGCGCAAGCCCGTAGAATCGCGCCTCCTTTTCGCCCGTCGCCTTGAACGGTGGCAACCGGCAGCAATGACAGAGTCCGTGCCTGAACACATGAACGCACATGTGAAATAGGCTCAACCCTCCCCGCACGGCCCATTTCCCAAAGGGCCCAGCGGTTGAGTCTTGCCCAGGTCGCATCCGTGTAGCCACTCGCCCCTTGCCGGGTCGGGCCGGCGTGCGCGTCCGAGAAGGCGCTCATTCCGCTCATCCAACTAGAGGTACGTATGTCTCCGCGTTTGCTGGCCATGGCGCTGGCGCCCCTGCTCGGGTTGTTCATCATTGCCCTGGGCAACGGCTTCATGTCTTCCCTGACCACCCTGCGCCTGGGCGCTGCCGGTGAATCAGCCACCACCATCGGCATTGTCTCGTCGACCTACTTCATCGGCCTGACCCTGGGTGCAATCTTCAACGACCGGCTGATCCTGCGCATCGGCCACATCCGCGCCTACACCAGCTTCGCTTCGCTGATCGCCGCGACCATCCTGCTGCAAGGGTTGTTCTACGACGTCACCTGGTGGTCTGTGCTGCGCCTGATCAACGGCTGGGCAGCGGTCGGCGTGTTCCTGGTGATCGAAAGCTGGCTGCTGCTGGCCGGCGACGCCAAGATTCGCGGCCGCCTGCTCGCGCTGTACATGATCGCCTTCTACGGCGCCGGGGTAATCGCCCAGGCAGGCCTGGGCGAAATCACCCAGCTGGGTCACACCGCCCCCTTCATGCTGGCTGGCGTACTGGCTGCACTGTCGGTGCTGCCTATCGTGATCTTGCCGCGGGTATCGCCGCTGCTGGACCAGGTCGAACCGCTCAAACCCCGCCAGCTGCTGGGTGTGGCACCGTCGGGCCTGGTGGGCTGCTTCGGTTCGGGTGTGGCCATTGCCGGGATCTATTCCCTGCTGCCGCTGTACCTGCAACGCATCGGCCTGGAGGTGGGCGAGGTCGGCAACATGATGGCTTGGGTGATCCTCGGCGCCATGCTGCTGCAATACCCGGTCGGGCGCTGGTCCGACCGCAAGGACCGCCAGGATGTGCTGATCGCCCTGGCTGCGCTGTGTGTGGTGCTGTCGCTGGTCACGGTGTTCCTGCCGTCGGACTCGTTCCTGCTGCCAGCCATGCTGTTCCTGCTGGGTGGTGGCGTGTTCACCCTGTACCCGGTGGCGGTCAGCCATGCCGCCGACCGGGCGCCGTCCGATGCGCTGGTACCGATGATTCAGGGCCTGCTGCTGATCAACTCGCTGGGCTCTGCCATGGCGCCGGTCGCCATGTCGCCGATGATGACCGAGTTTGGCGAAGCCGGCCTGTTCTGGGCCTTTGCCGTGGTCAACCTGGGCATGGTGTGCTTCTTCATGTGGCGCCGTGGCAAACGCCCGGCGGCGGAGCACCCGGCACCGTTTACGGCTTCGACCACCTTCTCGCCAACCGGCGCCGAGCTGCGCGTGACCGAAGACCTGATGCACGCCGCGCAGGAGCATCCGCCGCTGGAGCCGGTAGAAAACCCTGCACCAGCACAGCGCTCGGAATCTCATTGATCCCAGGGGCCGCAGTGCGGCCCCTGAAGTTACCGCTCGTCGCCCAAAGCGCACCCCGCTCCCCGCACTTGGCCAAACGAATGACAGATCATCCGCAAAGGAGACTTCCCATGATCCGCATTCGTCCGCTTTCCCTGTACCTCGCGCTGGCCCTGACCAGCCTCACCGGCACCGCCTTCGCTGCCACCAACACCGACACACACACCAACACCGACAGTCGCCCACAGACCGATCAGTCTGGCGGCAAGACGGCTGGTGAGCGCAGCAGCGTCAACAGCCCCGGCAGTGGTAAAAGCAACGACAGCAGCGACGCCGGCAACAACACCGATGCCGCCGACGGCGCCAGCGGCGGCTCCAACAGCACCGGCGAGGCTACCGGCTCCGGTGCGGGGCACACCGGAGGCACTGCAGAGGACCAAGACAGCCACTAGGCCGGGCGTTACGGTCATTGAACCAGCCAGTACAAAAACAAATGATCAACCCTATAGCATTTATCCATTGAATGGCCCGGCCGAACTGAAGTAAGCTCGGGCTCATTCACTGGAGAGCAACATGCCGAAACACACCCGCAACCACGCCAACCACACCGGTCGCACCCTGCGCCCTGTGCTGGCCGTTGCCGGCTGCGTGGCACCTGCCAGCTATTACTTTGGGTATTGGTTTAGCCACTAGGCGCCGATACCCACACGGCGCCCACCTTCGAGGGGCCGCCGAACATGAGAATACTCAAACCCCCGGTCGGCTCCCCGACCGGGGGTTTTGCTTTTCAGGCCTTTGAACAACACCGATTCACATTGAGGACAGATTCATGAACTACGCCACTTATTACTACGCAAACACCTATGCCTGGCGATTTAGCCAATCCCGTTCGGGCCAGCCTGCCGCCTCCGTCCGGTCTTCCACAGGTGGCAATGCAACAGCCAATACGAATTCAACGATCTGTCGAACACCTCGATAGGGCCGACCTCGCGGGCCAGAACCCGCCGTCCGCCCAGGGAAAAACGCCATGCAAGCTTCCAGCCTCGCCCTGCCCCTGACCCAGCCGCAAGCGGCCAACACCACCGTCAGCAAGCGCCTGCCCAGCCCGCACCTGCTCAAGCAGCAAATGCCGCTGTCCAGCGAACTCACCCAGCAAGTCCATGCCCACCGTCAGGCCATCCGCGACATCCTCGAAGGCCGCGATCCGCGCCTGTTGGTGATTGTCGGCCCCTGCTCGATCCACGACCCTCGTTCAGCCCTGGAGTACGCCGACCGCCTGGCAGCTCTCAGCCGTGAAGTCAGCGACAAGCTGCTGCTGGTGATGCGCGCCTACGTCGAAAAACCCCGTACTACCGTGGGCTGGAAAGGCCTCGCCTACGACCCGCACCTCGATGGCAGTGACGACATGCACTCGGGCATCGCGTTGTCCCGTGGGTTGATGCTGAGCATGATCGAACGCGGCCTGCCGATCGCCACCGAGCTGCTGCAACCGATGGCCGCCGGCTACTTCGACGACCTGCTGGCCTGGGCCGCGATTGGCGCACGCACCACCGAATCGCAGATTCACCGGGAAATGGTCAGCGGCCTGGAGCTGCCAGTCGGCTTCAAGAACGGCACCGACGGCGGCATCGCCATCGCCAGCGACGCCATGCGCAGCGCCGCCCACCCACACCGCCACTTCGGTATGGATGCGCAGGGCCACCCGGCGATCATCGAAACCCTGGGCAACCCGGACACTCACCTGGTACTGCGCGGTGGCCACAAAGGCCCCAACTACGATGCCAACAGCATCGCCATGGCCCGCCAGGCACTGGCCAAGGTTGGCGTGCAGGCGCGAATCATGGTCGATTGCAGCCACGCCAACAGCGGCAAGGACCCGGCTCGCCAGCCAGCGGTGTTCAACGATGTGCTGGCGCAACGCCTGGCCGGCGACCGCTCGCTCGTTGGCGTGATGATCGAGGGGCATTTGTTCGATGGCTGTCAGGCGCTGGGCAAGGGTGTACTGAAGTACGGCGTGTCGATCACCGACGGCTGCCTGGGCTGGACCTTGACCGAAACCCTGTTGCGCGAAGCGGCACAAAAACTGTAAGACGAAGGATGCAAGCCTGGCGAGACATACCCCAAGCAAGTGCGCTAGGCTTGCCTTTTTACCCCAAGGAGCAGTACCCATGGCCCGTGCAACCGCCCGCCACATCCTGGTCAGCAGCATCGATAAATGCAACGAACTCAAAGCCCAGATCGAAGCAGGCGCCGACTTCGCTGAAATCGCCAAAGCCAACTCCACCTGCCCGTCCAGCCGTCAGGGCGGTGACCTGGGCTCGTTCGGCCCAGGCCAGATGGTCAAGGAATTCGACACCGTGGTGTTCAGCGCTCCGGTCAACACCGTGCAAGGCCCGGTGAAAACCCAGTTCGGCTACCACCTGCTGGAAGTGACCAGCCGCCAGGACTAAGTCCTCGCAGCCGATGAAAGTCCGTGTGGGAGCGGGCGTGCCCGCGAATAGGCCAGACCAGACAACCTCGTTGCCTGAGCCGCCGCATTCGCGGGCACGCCCGCTCCCACAGGGTTTGTGGGGCCTGCTCTTGCTTTGTCTGGCCTTCAATGCCCAAGCCGCCCCCACCCACGCACTCACCGTCTACGGTGAAGCTCCCCGCTACAACGCCAGCTTCCAGCACTTCGACTACGTCAACCCTAACGCCCCCAAGGGCGGCATCCTGCGCCGCTCGGCCATCGAGATCGGCCAGTTCGACCATATCCTGCCGTACATCGACAAAGGCATTGGCGTCAGCGAAGTCGATGGCCTGTTGTATGCGCCACTGGCCGTGCGCTCGTTCGATGAACCCTATACCGTCTATGGCCTGATCGCCCACAGCATGGAGCGCGGCCCCGACGATGCCTGGCTACGTTTCAATATCGACCCGCGTGCCACCTTCGCCGATGGCAAACCGGTGCGTGCCGAAGACGTACGTTTCACCTTCGAGCTGCTGATGAACAAGGGCAGCCTCAAGTACCGCACCCAGTTCGCCGACGTCACTGGTGTGACCGTGGAAAACCCGCACAGCGTACGCTTCGACTTCAAGCCCGGGCACGGCCGCACCCTGACCCTTGACCTCGCCAGCCTGCCGGTAATGCCCGAACACGACTGGCAGCAACGCGACTTCGCCAACGGTGCCGGTTTTGACAAGCCAGTCGGCAGCGGCCCGTACCGCATCGGGCGCATCGACAACGGCCGCAGCATCACCTTCGAACGCGACCCCACCTGGTGGGCGCGCGACCTGCCCGCCAGCCGTGGCCGCTACAATTTCGACAAGCTGCGCATCGAGTACTTCGGCGATACCGAGGTGGCCCGGCAGGTGCTCAAAGGCGGGGGGTACGACTACAACCGTGAGTTCTCCGCCACCGCTTACACCCTGGGCTACAACGGTGCGCAACTGGAGGATGGTCGCCTGCAACGCGCCCACCTTGGCCCGGCCAAACCGCAAGTGGCCCAAGGCTTCGTGTTCAACCTCGACCAGCCGCAGTTCAAGGACCGCCGGGTGCGCCAGGCGCTGGGCATGTTGTGGGACTACGAGTGGAGCAACCGGCAGATGATGCGCAATATGTACATCCGCCAACAAAGCGTGTTCTCCAACACCCCGCTGGCGGCCCGCAAGTTGCCGGATGCCGGCGAGCTGAAGCTGCTGGAGCCGTTGCGCGGCCACGTACCAGGCGAAGTTTTTACCACGGTGTTCAGCGCCCCGGTCACCGACGGGTCCGGGATCATCCGCAAACAACAGTTGCAGGCCCTGGCCCTGCTTGAACAAGCCGGTTGGCACCCCGAAGGCGACCGCCTGGTGAACAGCGACGGCACACCGCTGGCCTTCACCTTCCTCAACGGCCAGGCGGGCATGGAGCGCCTGCTGCTGCCGTGGAAGCGCAACCTGGCCCAGATCGGCGTCACCCTGAACATCCGCAATGTCGACGCTGCCCAGTACGTCAACCGGCTGATGGCGCGCGACTACGACATGATCGTCACCGGCTACCCGGTTACCCTGTCGCCGGGTGCCGAGTTGTACAACTACTTTGGCTCGGCAGCCGCCCACGACCCCGGCTCGAACAACCTGATGGTGCTGCAAGACCCGGCCGTGGACCGCCTGATCGACGGCCTGGTGCGGGCCGACACCCAGACCGACATGCTGCAGCACGCCCGCGCCCTGGACCGGGTGCTGCAATGGAACTACTACTGGATTCCCAACTACTACCCGCCAGGTAGCTCCACCGCCTGGTGGAACCGCTTTGGCCTGCCCAAGGTCCAGGCGGCCTATGACGAAGGCCTGGACACCTGGTGGGAGATCAGCCCCACTCCGCTGACCAACGCGCAAATGGCCGAACGCCAGAAGGCCTTGCGATGACCACCTACATCTTGCGCCGTCTGTTGTTGATCATCCCGACCCTGCTGGCGATCCTGCTGGTCAACTTCGCCATCGTCCAGGCTGCGCCGGGTGGCCCGGTAGAACAGGCCGTGGCGCGTCTGCAAGGCCTTGGCGGCGGTACACCCGGCGCGCGGGCCGAAGTGGTGCACGGTGAGTCCCGCGCCACACGAGGCCTGGACCCGAAACTGATCGAGGAGATCAAGCGCCAGTACGGTTTCGACAAATCCGCCCCCGAGCGCTTGTGGCTCATGCTGGGCCAGTATGCCCGGCTGGACTTCGGCAACAGTTTCTTCCGCGGTGCCAAGGTCACGGACCTGATCCTGGACAAGTTGCCGGTCACCCTGTCGCTGGGTTTCTGGGCCACGCTGATCACCTACCTGGTGTCGATCCCGCTGGGCATACGCAAGGCGGTGCGCCACGGCAGCCGGTTCGATGCCTGGAGCAGCGCGCTGATCGTGGTCGGCTATGCCCTGCCCTCGTTCCTGTTCGCCTTGCTGCTGATCGTGCTGTTCGCCGGAGGGACCTCGCTCAACTGGTTCCCGGTGCGTGGCCTGGTTTCGGACAACTTTGACGAACTCAGCCTGCTGGGCAAGGTTGCCGACTACTTCTGGCACCTGGTGCTGCCAGTCGGCGCCTTGGTCATTGGCGGTTTCGCGACCCTCACGTTGCTGACCAAGAACGCCTTCCTCGACGAGATTTCCCGCCAATACGTCGTCACCGCCCGGGCCAAAGGCCTGAGTGAACGCCGGGTGCTGTATGGCCATGTATTGCGCAATGCCATGCTGCTGGTGGTAGCGGGCTTGCCGCAGGCACTGATAACGGTGTTTTTCGCCGGTTCCTTGCTGATCGAAGTGATCTTTTCGCTCGATGGCCTGGGCCGCATGAGCTATGACGCAGCAGTGTCGCGGGATTACCCGGTCGTGTTCGGCACACTGTTCATCTTCACCCTGGCGGGCCTGTTGATCCGCCTGATCGGGGACCTGTCGTACACGTTGCTCGACCCTCGCATCGACTTCGATACGAGGGCGCACTGATGCTTTCCCCCGTCTCGCGCCGTCGCCTGCAACGCTTTCGCCGCAACCGCCTGGGCTGGGTCTCGCTGTGGCTGTTTGCCGGCCTGTTGCTGTTGAGCATGGGCGCAGAGCTGGTGGCCAACGATAAACCCCTGCTGCTGGGCTACAAGGGCGAGCTCTACATGCCGGCACTCAAACGCTACACCGAGCAGCAGTTTGGTGGCCAATTGCCGTTCCAGCCCGATTACCGCAGTGCGTATGTGCGCCAACTGATCGCGGAACAAGGCGGCTGGATGCTGTTCGCGCCCATCCCGTTCAGCGCCGACACCCCCAACTACGACCTGCAAGTACCCACCCCCAGCCCGCCAAGTGCAAGCAACTGGTTGGGTACCGACGATCAAGGGCGCGATGTGCTGGCGCGGATACTGTACGGCACGCGGGTATCGCTGCTGTTCGCTTTTGCCCTGACCGTCGTTAGCGTGCTCATTGGCGTGATAGCCGGCGCGTTGCAGGGCTACCACGGCGGTTGGGTCGACCTGCTCGGCCAGCGCCTGCTGGAAGTGTGGTCAGGCTTGCCGGTGCTGTACCTGCTGATCATCCTCAGCGGCTTTGTCGAACCGGATTTCTGGTGGTTGCTGGGGATCATGGCGCTGTTCTCCTGGCTGACGTTGGTCGATGTGGTACGCGCCGAGTTTCTGCGTGGGCGCAACCTGGAGTATGTAAAGGCAGCCCGGGCGTTGGGCCTGCCGGACAGCCAGGTGATGCTGCGACATATTTTGCCCAACGCCATGAATGCCACGCTGACCTACGTGCCATTCATGCTGACCGGGGCGATCACGACCCTGACCGCACTGGATTTCCTCGGGTTTGGCATGGCGGCCGGGAGTGCTTCGCTGGGTGAGTTGGTGACCCAGGGCAAGCAACACCTTGAGGCGCCATGGCTGGGCTTTACCGCGTTTTTCGCGCTGGCGGTGATCTTGTCGTTGCTGGTGTTTATCGGGGACGCCTTGCGCGAAGCATTCGACCCCAGAGGTTAGGTTTTACAGGCCCGGCCTTCACATGATTCGGAATTTGCCCCATGCACGACAGCGACAGCCTCAAGAACTACCCCCAGGTACGGCAACTGGCAATTCACTCGCTGTTCGAGATTATCGAGCAGTCCAGCGAAGGCACGGTCATCGTTGACCGCAATGCACGTATCGTCTGGATGAACGAACGCTACGCCCGGCGCTTTGGCCTGGCCGATGCCGCCAGTGCCATCGGCCAGCCATGCGAAGCGGTGATCCCGGGCAGCCTGATGCGCGAGGTGGTGAGCAATGGCCGGCCAATCCTGCTGGACATGCTCGACACCCCGAACGAGCCCTTGGTGGTGATGCGCCTGCCGATCCACGACGACCAGGGCGCTCTGATCGGTGCCATCGGCTTTGCCCTGTTCGACGAACTGCGCAGCCTGTCGCCACTGCTTAAACGCTACGCCAGCATGCAGCAGGAACTGGCCTCGACCCGCTCGCAACTGCGCGCCCGCCAAGCCAAGTACAGCTTCGCCCAGTTCGTGGGCAGCAGCGCTGCCAGCCTGGAAGCCAAGCGCCGCGCCCGGCGCGGTGCGGGCAGCGATTCGCCGGTGTTGTTGCTGGGCGAAACCGGTACGGGCAAAGAGCTACTGGCCCATGCCATCCACGCGGCTTCGGCGCGGGCGCACAAAGCCTTCGTCAGCATCAACAGTGCAGCGATCCCTGAAACGCTGCTGGAAGCCGAATTTTTCGGCACCGCGCCGGGTGCGTTTACCGGCGCCGACCGCAAGGGCCGCAGTGGCAAGCTGCAGTTGGCCGAAGGCGGCACGCTGTTCCTCGACGAGATCGGCGACATGCCGCTAGCCCTGCAGAGCAAGCTGCTGCGCGTGCTGCAGGAAAAGGAATACGAGCCGGTTGGCTCGAACCAGATGCTGCGCAGCGACGTGCGCATCATTGCCGCCACCTCCATCGACCTGCAGGCGGCCATGGCCCGTGGGGCGTTTCGCGCCGACCTGTATTACCGGCTGAATGTGCTGCCGATCGACGTGCCGCCGCTGCGGGAGCGACTGGAGGATTTGCCAGCGCTGTGCGAGACCATACTGGGTGAACTGGGCAGCCAGTACGAGCTGGAGGCCGACGCGCAACAACTGCTGGCGCGGCATGCATGGCCGGGGAACATTCGCGAGCTGCGCAATGTGCTGGAGCGCGCGACATTGCTGGCGGATCAGCCACGGTTGGGGGGGGCGGACTTGCGTGCGGCATTGGGGCCGTTGAGCCCGGTAGCGGGCGGGCCGGTGCGACAGACATACCGGGAGGCCTGCGAGGCATTCGAGCGCAAGCTGATTGGCGAGGCACTCGCAGAATGCGAGGGCAATGTACCGCAGGCTGCTAAGGCGTTGGGGCTAGGACGGTCGACCCTGTACAAGAAGATGGTTGCACTCAGTCTCTGATTAGAGACTCTAGTTTCTATATTGAGACTATGGCAAGGGCTTTGCCCTTGTGCCTCGAAGTGACGCAAAGCGAAAAAAAATCTCGAATTAGAGACAAATATTTTAGAAAAAACAAAAAACATTTATAAATCAATGACTTACATGTTGGCACGATTCCCGCTATCTCCTGCACACCGATAAAAACAAGACTCACCCAGGAGACCCACCCCGATGACCGTGCTCATCGCCCTCGCCGCTCTGGCCCTGCTGATGCTGGCTGCCTATCGCGGTTACAGCGTAATTCTCTTTGCCCCCATCGCCGCCCTCGGCGCCGTCCTGCTCACCGACCCCTCTGCCGTGGCCCCCGCGTTCACCGGGGTGTTCATGGAGAAAATGGTGGGCTTCATCAAACTCTATTTCCCGGTGTTCCTGCTGGGCGCAGTATTTGGCAAGCTGATCGAACTGTCCGGCTTTTCCCGATCGATCGTCGCCGCCGCCATCCGCCTGCTTGGCACCCGTCAGGCGATGCTGGTAATCGTGCTGGTCTGTGCCCTGCTCACCTATGGCGGTGTCTCGCTGTTCGTGGTGGTGTTCGCGGTGTACCCGTTCGCCGCCGAAATGTTCCGCCAGAGCAACATCCCCAAGCGCCTGATCCCCGCCACCATCGCCTTGGGCGCGTTCTCGTTCACCATGGACGCCCTGCCGGGCACCCCGCAAATCCAGAACATCATCCCCAGCACCTTCTTCAACACCACCGCCTGGGCGGCGCCATGGCTGGGCCTGATCGGCACGTTGTTCGTGTTCTTTACCGGCATGGCCTACTTGCAACGCCAACGCAACAAAGCCCAGCGTGCGGGTGAAGGCTATGGCACCGACCTGCGCAATGAGCCGGAAACCGCTGCCGACCTGGCCCTGCCTAACCCCTGGCTGGCCTTGGCGCCACTGCTGCTGGTGGGGGTGATGAACCTGCTGTTCACCCACTGGATCCCGCAGTGGTACGGCCCCAGCCACAGCCTGCAACTGCCCGGCATGAACGCGCCAGTGCAAAGCGACGTGGCCAAGCTCACGGCCATCTGGGCAGTGCAGGCGGCATTGCTGGTGGGCATCCTCATGGTGCTGGTGTGTGCCTTTGGCGCCATCCGCACGCGCCTTGCCGAAGGCACCAAAAGCGCGGTGGGTGGTGCCTTGCTGGCGGCCATGAATACCGCTTCTGAATATGGCTTTGGTGCAGTGATCGCCTCGCTGCCAGGCTTTCTGGTGCTGGCCGATGCCCTGCGTGGCATCCCCAACCCGCTGGTCAACGAAGCCATCACCGTGACCTTGCTCGCCGGCATCACAGGCTCCGCTTCGGGCGGCATGAGCATCGCCCTGGCGGCCATGGGCGACACGTTCATCGCCGCCGCCCATGCCGCCAACATCCCGCTCGAAGTACTGCACCGGGTGGCCGCCATGGCCAGCGGTGGCATGGACACCCTGCCACACAACGGCGCGGTGATCACCTTGCTGGCGGTGACCGGCCTGACCCACCGCGAGGCTTACAAGGACATTTTCGGTATTACCCTGATCAAGACCCTGGCGGTGTTCGTGGTCATCGCCACGTTCTACGCCACTGGCATCGTCTAAGGAGCTATGCATGACCCTCAAAGGCAAGACTGCACTCGTCACCGGTTCCACCAGCGGCATCGGCCTGGGCATCGCCCAGGTGCTGGCCCGCGCGGGCGCCGATATCGTGCTCAACGGCTTTGGCGACCCGGCACCGGCGCTGGCCGAGATCAGCCGGCACGGGGTGAAGGCCGTTCACCACCCGGCCGACCTGTCGGACGTGGCCCAGATCGAAGCGTTGTTCGCCTTGGCCGAACGCGAATTCGGTGGTGTCGACATTCTGGTCAACAATGCCGGCATCCAGCATGTAGCGCCGGTGGAGCAGTTCCCGCAGGAAAGCTGGGACAAGATCATCGCCCTCAACCTGTCGGCCGTGTTCCATGGCACGCGGCTGGCGCTGGCGGGCATGCGCGCGCGCAACTGGGGGCGCATCATCAACATCGCTTCGGTACATGGCTTGGTCGGTTCGACTGGCAAGGCAGCCTATGTGGCGGCCAAACATGGTGTGGTCGGCCTGACCAAGGTGGTCGGGCTGGAAACGGCCACCAGCAATGTCACCTGCAATGCCATCTGCCCAGGCTGGGTGCTGACCCCGCTGGTGCAGAAGCAGATCGACGACCGTGCTGCCAACGGTGGCGATCCGCTGCAGGCACAGCATGATCTGCTGGCCGAGAAACAACCATCGCTGGCGTTCGTCACCCCCGAACACCTGGGTGAGCTGGTACTATTCTTGTGCAGCGAGGCCGCAAGCCAGGTTCGCGGCGCCGCCTGGAACGTCGATGGTGGCTGGTTGGCCCAGTGACGGGCAGCCTGGGCCTGGCGGTGGTCTCGCATTCGATTATTTGCAAGGAGGCCTTATGCGCCCTACCCCGATGACCGCGATTCTGGCCCTGACCCTGGCTGCCGCAGCCCCTGTGATGGCTGCCAGCCTGAAGGACGTCGCCCCCTACCCCGAGGCAGAAAAAGGCTTCACCCGGCAGGTGATCCACCTGCCGGCACAGGCCGATGAGTCGGCCTATAAACTGGAAATCCTCGCCGGCAAGACGCTGCAGGTGGACTGCAATCGCCAACGCCTGGGCGGCAACCTGGAAGAACGCACCCTGGAAGGCTGGGGCTACAACTACTACCGCCTGGACAAGGTCAGCGGCCCGGCCAGCACGCTGATGGCCTGCCCGGATGGCAAAAAGACCGAGGCCTTCGTGCCGGTGGTCGGTGACGGCTTCCTGCTGCGCTACAACAGCAAATTGCCAGTGGTGGTGTATGTGCCCAAGGATGTCGAAGTCCGCTACCGCGTGTGGTCGGCATCGCAGGACGTGCAAAAGGCTAAAGTAGAGTAAGCACGGCCTTGCTTGGCATCTGAAAGCTTGCGCTCCCACAGGGGATAGCGGATACCTGTCCCACAAAGAACAAGCCCGCAGTTGGCAGTAACGGGAGGAACCGCATGAACGATGTGCTCTGGCGCCCCTCCACGGCGCAGATCGAGGCCAGCCGGATGGATGCCTTCCGCCGACGGGTCAACCTGCGCTACAACCTGCAACTCACCGACTACCAGGCGCTGCACCGCTGGAGCATCGAACAGCGGGCCGCCTTCTGGCAGACCCTTGCCGACTATTTCCACGTGCGCTGGCACACCCCGCCGAGCCAAGTGCTGAGTGAAGGGCCACAAATGCCCGAAGCGCAGTGGTTCGCCAACGCCAGCCTGAACTTCGCCGAACACCTGCTGCGCCGTCGCGACGACCGCCCGGCCGTCGTTTCCATACGCGAGGATGGCCACCGCCAGGCGTTCACCCACGCCCAGCTGGCCGCCCATGTAGCGGGGTTGCAAGCGGCGTTCAAGGCCGCAGGCATCGTCGCAGGCGACCGTGTGGCTGCCGTGATGCCCAATACCTGGCAAACACTGGTGGCCATGCTTGCCTGCACCAGCCTGGGCGCGATCTGGTCGACCTCTTCGCCCGAGTTCGGCGTGCATGGCATCATCGACCGTTTCGGCCAGATTGCGCCCAAACTGCTGATCGTCTGTGCCGGCTATCAATACGCTGGGAAAGACATCGATCAGGTGGCCAAGATCAACCAGGTGTGCGGGCAGCTGCCGAGCCTGGAGCAACTGATCGTAGTGCCTCATACCCGCAGCGGCACTCGCCTCGACGAGTTCCATGCAGCCCGGGTGAGCCTGTGGGATGACGTCTACCAGCCCGGTGGCGAACCGCGCTTCACCCCGCTGCCGTTTGACCACCCGCTGTACATCCTCTACTCCAGCGGCACCACCGGCGTGCCCAAGTGCATCGTCCACCGCGCCGGTGGCGTGTTGCTGCAGCACCTCAAGGAACACGGCCTGCACAACGACCTGAAAGCCGATGACGTGTTGTTCTACTACACCACCTGCGGCTGGATGATGTGGAACTGGCTGGCCAGCGGCCTGGCAATAGGCGCCACGCTGGTGCTGTACGACGGCTCGCCGTTTCACCCCGGCCCCGAACGGCTGCTGGACCTGATCGACGCCGAGGGCATCCACGCCTTCGGGACCAGCCCCAAGTACCTGGCAGCGCTGGAACAGGCGGGCCTTGAGCCTGCAGCCAGCCACAACCTGGCCAGCCTGCGATTGCTGCTGTCTACCGGCTCGCCGCTGTCACCCCACAGCTATGACTACGTGTACAGCAAGATCAAGGCTGACCTGTGCCTGGCGTCCATGTCCGGCGGTACCGACATTGTCTCGTGCTTCGTGCTGGGCAACCCGACCCTGCCAGTGCGCCGTGGCGAAATCCAGTGCAAGGGCCTGGGCATGGCGGTGGAAGTGTGGAATGAGCACGGCCAGCCGGTGCAGGACGAAAAAGGCGAGCTGGTGTGTACCCGCAACTTTCCCAGCATGCCTTTGGGGTTTTGGCACGACCCGGACGGCAGCCGCTACCGCGACGCCTATTTCAGCCAGTACCCGGGGGTTTGGGCCCAAGGCGACTATGCCGAACAGCGCACCCATGGCGGCCTGGTGATTCACGGCCGCTCGGATGCCGTGCTCAACCCGGGCGGCGTGCGCATTGGCACGGCGGAGATCTACCGCCAGGTGGAGAAAGTCGAACAGGTGCTGGAAAGCGTGGCCGTCGGCCAGGACTGGCAAGGCGATGTGCGCGTGGTGCTGTTCGTACGCCTGCAAGACGGCCTGCTGCTCGATGAAGCCCTGCGTCAGCGCATTCGCCAGGTGATACGCCAATTCACCACCCCCCGCCACGTGCCGGCGGTGATTGCCCAGGTCAGTGACATACCACGTACCATCAGCGGCAAGCTTGTGGAGTTGGCGGTTCGTAATGTGGTGCATGGGTTACCGGTGAAGAACACCGACGCGCTTGCTAACCCGCAAGCGCTGGAGCAGTTTCGAGATCGCGTGGAGTTGCGCGAGCAGGCATAATGCCGCCCTTTTCCCCGAAGCACAGGTACCCCATGAAAGCCCAAGCCCGCCACATCCTGGTCAAGACCGCTGACGAAGCCGAAAAGCTCAAGCAGCGCATCGCCAACGGCGAGGCTTTCGACGTGCTGGCCAAAAAGTTCTCCATTTGCCCATCAGGCAAGCGCGGTGGCGACCTGGGCGAAATCCGCCCGGGCCAGATGGTCGGTGCCATCGACCAGGTGATTTTCAAAAAGCCGCTGCGCGTGGTGCACGGGCCGATCAAGAGCAAGTTCGGCTACCACCTGGTGCAAACCTTCTACCGCGATTGATGGCAGCGGGCCACCTGACATTTCTGCCAGTTGTCCCGTCACTGCGCATTACATAAAACACAGGCAGGGCCGAAGCGACGCTTCAGGTAGTGGACCCTTCAATGGACACGGAGACCTGCCTATGCGCTGCCCTCGCCTGCTGCTGCCTGCCGCATTCCCCCTGCTTACCCTGCCTTTGCTGGCTCACGCTGAATCCCTCACCGTTTCACCCGGTGACAATCTGGGTGCCCTGGTGCAGACAAATGCGGCTGACACGTTCACCATCGGTGGCGGCACGGTTCTGTCATTGCAGCAAGGCAATGGCCAAGACACGTACACCATGTCTGGCGGTACGTTGGGCTCGCTGAACCAGGGCGGTGACATGGACACGTTCACCATGACCGGCGGAACTATTACGGGCGCGTTTGAAGATGGTGACATCGCCGACTTCCAGGGCGGCAGCATTGGCCGGATAGATCTCAAGCTTGCTGACAACATTCTCAATATTTCCCAAAATCTCGGGATTGAAACCCTCGTTGTCGGCAATGTCGTCAGTGGGCTTGGCAATGACACGATCACCATGACCGGTGGCACCATCGGGGGTGATATCAGCACCAGTAGCGGCGTAGACAAGATCACCCTCAGTGGCGGCACGCTCAAAGGCGAAATACGCACTGGCAATGACGATGATGTGTTTACCTGGACTGGCGGTCAGATCGGCAAACGAGTCATCCTGGAGAATGGGAATGACACGGCTACTGTCCGCACCCTCGACCTCGGCAACTCGGCCGTTATCCTGGACGGCGGCACCGGCACGGACACGCTTTCGTTCGAGCAGAGTCAGGTCAGCAAAGGTGCCTTGTACGCCAACTGGGAGCGCATCAACCTCACACAGGGCAGCCAGCTGCCCCTCGACGACACCCTTACCCTGGGAGATCTGGGCGCCGACCTACCACGCGTAATCCCTGCCACGGGCACCGGCACCTTGCAAATTGATGCGAGCAGCTCGCTGATCAGCCGCCAGGGCAGCATCGTCAGTATCCAGAGTGACAGCAAGGCATCGGTGGTTAACGCCGGTACCATCGACCTGAGCCGTGGCAACGACGCCCAGGGCCGCCTGACCATACAGGGCGATTACACCGGCAACAACGGTAACCTGCGCCTAAACAGCGTGCTGGCGGGTGATGGCGCCGCCTCCGACCGTTTGGTGGTCAGCCGTGGTGCCATCAGCGGTTCTACCCAATTGCTCATCAACAACCTCAATGGCGCGGGTGCAGCGACCGCTCTGAATGGTATCCAGGTCGTCGAAGCCCGTGACGGCGCCACCAGTACCGCCACTGCCTTCGTGCAGACACAGACGCTGTCGGTTGGCGCCTACGACTATCGCCTGTTCAAAGGTGGCGTGACCGCTGGCAGCGAAAACAGCTGGTTCCTGCGTTCAACCGTGGTCGCGCCACCCGCTCCGGCCCCTGTCCCGCAACCAGGCGAGCCGACGCAGCCAACCGAACCTGGCGAGCCGCCTGTCATTGCCCCGGCTGCAACCCCACCTGTTGCGGCACCGGCACCCGGTCAGGTGGATCTGCCGGCCCCGGTGCAAGGTGAAAGCCTGCCGCTGTATCGCCCGGAAGTTCCCGTATATGCCGCCGCTCCACGTGGCGCTGCGATCATCGCCCGCCAGGCACTGGGCACATTCCACCAGCGCCAGGGCGACCAACTGCTACTCAAAGGTGAAGGCGCCCTGCCCGCCAGCTGGGGCCAGGCCTACGGCGGCGCGCTACGCCAGCAATGGAGCGGCACGGTCAGCCCGAGCCTGGATGGCGATCTGTACGGTTTCAAGGTTGGGCAGGACTTGTACGCCAAGGTTGGCGACCACGGTTATCGGCAGCATGTTGGCCTCTACGTCAGTCACAGCCGCCTGGAGGCCGACGTCAAGGGATTCGCTTTGGCCGAGGAGAACCGAAGCGTCGGCGATCTGAGGCTTGATGGCGATAGCGTCGGCACCTACTGGACGCTGGTCGGGCCACAAGGTGCTTATCTGGATACCGTGTTGCAGTACACCCGCCTCGATGGCCGTGCCCGTTCGGACCGTGGCGACAAGCTGAACATCGACGGCCATGCCTGGACGGCTTCGCTGGAGTCCGGCTACCCCATCGCCCTGTCCGAGCGCTGGACCCTGGAGCCACAAGCCCAGCTGATTGCACAGAAGGTCTCGCTCGACAGCGCAAGCGACAGTGTCTCGCGCATCCGTCATGACGCACAGGTTGAACTGACCGGCCGGCTGGGGGTACGCCTGGAAGGTGCGTTTACGGGTAGCAGCGGGCGCTTGTTGCAGCCCTATGCACAGGTCAACCTGTGGCACGGCGACGGTGGCCGCGATACGTTGACCTTCGATGATGTCGACAAGATCAAGACCGACTACCGCTACACCTCGGCACAACTGGAAGGCGGCGTGGTGGCGCAGGTCAGTGGGGCGCTGAGCCTGCATGGCGGCGTGCAGTACACCGCCAACCTGGACAGCCGCCAGCAGGAAGCCAGCGGCGTGAATCTGGGCGTGCGCTGGCAGTTCTAGCGGCGTGCCGCCAGCAAGCCGAGGCCGGCGCAGCCCAGCAGGGAGGCACTGACCCGGTTGAACAGGCGGCGCGGGCCAGGCTGGCTGAACCAACGCTGCATGTAGGCGCCCAGGCCTGAATAAATGGCAATGGCCGCCCACTCCAGCAGCAGGAACAACACGCCCAGCCAGAGGAACTGCTCGCTCACCGGGGTGGCGCTACCGACCGTGACGAACTGCGGCAGGAAGGCGGTGAAGATCAGGATCGCCTTGGGGTTGCCGGCCGCCACCCAGAACTCCTGGCGCGCCAGGCGCCACGTGCCACTGGGGTGGTCAGTTGCCACCACGGCTTCGCCCACCGGTGCGCGCCACAATTGCCAGGCGATGTAGAACAGGTAGGCCGCGCCCACCACCTTGATGGCCAGGAACAAGTATTCGCTGGTGTGCAGCATTACCGCCAGGCCCATGGCCGCCAGGGCGATCATACCGCTGAAGGCCAGGATACGCCCGCCACCCGCCACGCAGGCGGTGCGCAGGCCGTAGCGGCTGGCGTTATGAAGCGACAGCAGGTTGTTTGGCCCGGGTGCCATGTTCAAGGCGAAGCAGGCGGGGATGAAAAGCAGCAGGCTGGAAAGGTCCATTGTTGTTTTCCTTTGGTAACAGGCGTCTATTTCGGCGGCTGCCGGGCCTTGCGGTCAAGTTACAGTCAGCGTTAAAAACTGTACGGGTACGCAGCAATTGTTACCCTGCTGGCAAAACCGAGGACCTTGTGATGCCCCGCCCCCACACCGCGCTATGGCGCGACCCGGCACTTGCGCATGTGGAAAGTCGCCGCGCCTGCCATAGCCGGGCTTGCTACAAGGCCCACAGCCACCCCACGTTTTCCATCGGCGCGGTGGATGCTGGCCACAGCCATTTCACCGGGGCTGCCGACGGGCAGGAACGCCTGAGGCCCGGCACGCTGGTGTTTGTCCCGGCCCACCGCGTACATGCCTGCAACCCCGCACCCGGGCAAGCCTGGAGCTACCAGATGCTGCATGTGGACGCCGACTGGCTGACGCAGTTGCGCCTGGAGTCGGGGCTGAGCGGTGCCGGGGCAGGCGAACCGGCGCGTATCTGCCGGGCACCACAGGTGTATCGGCAATTCTGCGAGTTGAACAGCCTGTTGTTCTCCTGCGCCAGCAACGGGGAGAAGGATGCAGCGCTGATTGCCTTTCTGGGGGACCTGGACTACTCGGCACAGCCGCCACTATTTGCAGCCCCCGCCCTGGAGGCAAGCGCGCTGAGCGGGTTGGTCGCACGCATCGAAGGCCAGGACCCGGCGCACTTGAACCTGAAAGCACTGGCCCATCAGGCCGGGCTTGGGCGCTATCAGCTGATCCGTGCGTTTCGTTCGGCCACCGGGTTTACACCACATGCCTACCTGCTCAATGCCCGGGTCAATCGCGGGCGGCAGCTGTTGGCTGAAGGGGCAGCGCTGGCGGAGGTGGCCTACCAGCTCGGGTTTGCCGATCAGAGCCACTTCCAGCGGGTGTTCAAGGCCCATGTGGGGGTGACGCCGGGGCAGTACCGAGGGCGTTGAACGCCCGCCGCCTGGGCTTGCAATATTGTTCAATACGCCTGACAGGCCCTGCAGCAGACTGCGGTTTTCCGCAGAGCAGCCCCACCCATGCAACAGTTCCTGATCATCGCCCTCGCCCACTTCCTCGCATTGCTATCACCTGGCCCGGACTTCTTCCTGGTGGCGCGTACCTCGATCAACAGCGGCTGGCGCATCGCCAGCGGTGCCTGCCTGGGCATCGCCCTGGCCAATGGCGCGTTCATCGCCATGGCGTTCACCGGCCTGTCGGTGCTGCAGGAAGGCAGCCTGCTGTTCACCGCCCTGCAACTGGCCGGGGCCAGCTACCTGCTGTACATCGGCGTACTGTTCTTACGCCATGCCGGGCGAACCCGCCTGGGCGCAGTCGCGGGTGAGTCGGCGGTACCGGGTTGGTGGCGGGGCTTGGGCATGGGTTTCTTGTCCGGCATCCTCAACCCCAAGAACGCGCTGTTCTATGCCAGCCTGGCCAGCATGGTCGCCAGTGCCAGCGGCAGCTGGAAAACGGCGTATGCCTTGTGGATGTTCAGCATCGTGCTGCTCTGGGACTTGCTGGTTGCCGTGGCCATCGGTAACCAGCGGGTACTGCGGCGTTTCGCCCGTAGCCTGCCGTGGCTGGAGCGAGCCTCGGGCGTCATGCTGGTGGCATTGGCGTTGGCGTTGCTGCTGCATCTGGCGCGGCGCTGAGCAGTTTCAGCGTCCGCATGTCCATCAAGCTGAAGTGGCCGCTGGCCCAACCGCCGGTATCCAGGTGCCACACATTGCCCAGCAGCTTGGGCTCCAGCACCGGCGTGTGCCCCACCAGCAAGGCCCGCAGGCCTTGCACCGGCTGGGTATTGCCTTCCTTCAGCCGCCGCCGCGACCACTGGCACACTTCCCGCACTTTGGGGTCGTCATCCAGTTCCAGCTCCAGCCAACGCCTCAAGGCTGCCCAGTCGGCAAACGGGCTGTCGGCATGCAGCAGGCCTACCAGGCCATCTGCGCTTTCCACTTCTATCGCAATCGGCAACTGCTCGAAGCGCTCCACGTAGCGAAGTTGCTCGGCCCGCGGCAGGTCGAGGAACCAGCTCCCACCCGCTGCACGGTACATTTCCAGGTCAAGCCGCCCCCCTCGCACGCGGGTGATTGCCAGCGCCTCATGGTTGCCTTGCACCGCATGAAACCATGGTTGCGCAAGCCATTCCAGAGCAGCCTCGCTGTGCGGCCCACGGTCCACCAGGTCACCTACGCTGAACAGGCGGTCCACGGCCGGGTCGAACCCTACCGCTTCCAGGCACTTCTCCAGCCGCTGGAAGTGACCATGGATATCGCCCACTGCCAGGTCCCGCCCCCGGATGTTGGCGAGCAACCGCCGAAACCGTCCCATTACAATCTTCCTCTGCTGGTGGCGCCATGGCAGGCGTAAAATGGAAACACCCCCACTCTACCCAGGAGGTGCATCATGCGTACCGCCCTCGTGTGTGCCGTGCTCATGGCGCTGTCACTGGACAGCATGGCACAAGGTGCCCCGCCCGCGCAGGTCAAGGTGCGTTTCGACCACCCGGAAAAATTCCGCGATGCCAGCCTGGACAGCCACGGTTATGAGCGTGGCGCCGATGACTATGTGATGAAAACCCTCACCCAGTACTTGCAGAAGCTCGGCCAACGCTACCTGCAACCGGGCCAGCAACTGGTCATCGACATCCGCGACATCGACCTGGCCGGGCGCTTCGAGCCTTGGCACAGCCAGGCCTACGATGTGCGCTTCATGCGCGAGATCACCTGGCCGACGATTGACCTGACCTACACCCTCAACCAGCCAGGCAAACCCGCCCGGCAAGCGGAGGAACGGGTCAGCGACAAGATGTACCTCAGCCGCCCGGGCCGGGTCGCCAGCAGCAACGACCGCCTGTATGCCGAGAAGGCCATGCTCGACGACTGGTTCCGCCAACGCTTCGCCGCGCACCCCGCAACCTGAAAAACCCTTCACTGGTACAGGTGTTGGTGCCGGTAGTATGCTCGGCCCTTCAACCTTTACCAGGGAAGGGTTTAGATGAAACTGTGTGCCGTACAACTGGCGTCGCTCAAGGGCGATGTACCAGGCAACGTCCAACGTCACCTGGCCTGCATCGAGCAGGCGGCGGCACTGGGTGCCGAGCTGGTGGTCTTCCCCGAACTCTCGCTGACGGGCTACGAGCCCACCCTGGCGCGCCAGGCCGCCCTGCCGGTCAGCTCCGCACGGCTGGACCCGCTGCAAGCTGCCTGTGACCGCTTGGGCATCACCATTGCGGCTGGCTTGCCGTTGCCGACACCCGAAGGTATCCGCATCGGCATGCCGATTCTCAGCCCCATGGCTGCGCGCCAGGCCTATGCCAAACGGCGCCTTCATGAAGACGAGCTGCCTTACTTTACCCCGGGCGATCAGGCATTGCTGCTGCAGGTCGGTGAGCACCGAGTGGCACCGGCAATCTGCTACGAGTCGATGTTCATGGCCCACGCTGCCGCCGCCCGCGAGCACGGCGCCGACCTGTATCTGGTCAGTGTGGCGAAAACCGCCAAGGGCATCCGCGAAGGCTACCTGCATTACCCGGCAGTGGCGCGTGAACTGGGCATGCCGGTGCTGATGGCCAACTGCGTGGGGCCGGCCGACACGTTCATCGGCGCCGGCGGCTCGGCGGCGTGGGACAGCCAGGGGCGCTTGCTGGCGAGCCTGGATGACCACAGTGAAGGGCTGATCCTGCTGGACACCGGCAACACCAGCGCCGTGGCCCTGCCCTTGGACCTACACCCGGCATGATCTACCTGTTACTGGCGCTGCTGAGCTACGCCTGCACCTACTACCTGGTCGGCCTGCTGATCCAGGGCCAGCTTGCCGATGTGGCCGAAGGCTTACGCCATAGGCCGGACGCGCCGACACCCGGCGAGTACCTGCGCGAGGTCAAGCCCCATGCACGGCGGGCCCACCGGCACTACACCCTGATGGCCGGGTCGGTGTTGGCCATACTGGCCTGCGTGGTCGCCAGCTGGTTCAGCTGACGCGTTACAGGTCCAGTGCCAGGCTTTGCCGGCCCTCCAGCGCCAGCAGGTACTGCTTGGCCGCCAGGCCGCCGGCAAAGCCGGTAAGGCTGCCTGAAGCACCGATCACGCGGTGGCACGGTGCAATGATCGAAATCGGGTTGCGGCCGTTGGCGGCGCCTACTGCGCGCACCGCGTCGGGGTTGCCGATCTGCCGGGCGATGTCACTGTAGCTGCGGGTTTCACCGAAGGGTATCGCCAGTAACGCGGCCCATACCTGGCGCTGGAACTCGGTGCCGGCAAAATCCAGCGCCAATTCGAAGCGCTGCCGCTTACCCGCAAAGTACTCACCCAGCTGTCGTGCAGTTTCCCGCAGCACCGGGCACTGGTCGTCACGGTACACCTCGCCGAGGCGAACGCGGTTTTCCCGCTCCTCTTCCCACAATACGGCTGCCAGGCATTCGCCGCGCGCCACCAGGGTCAAGGTGCCGACGGGCGACTGCATGAGGGTGAATGCGCTGGACATAAGCGTGAACCTGCCTGTTTGCGATGGGCGTACTGTACGCATCCACAGCCCCGTGCGCATCCGCTTTCTTGCTCAGGTAATGGCACAACCGGCAATCCGCCGCGCTTCGTTGAGGTTGACCTTGGGGATCAGTTCGGCGGGGATGCGTGAGGTGGCCGACAGGTTGTAGACGTGAAAATGCGCGCTCACCACCTCCCGCGCCATCAGCGTCAGCGACGGCAGGATGCGGCTGTCCCAGTGCTGGTCGAGCCCGCACGGCGAACACTGGCCCTGCCCGTTTTCATAGAAGCGCCCCACGGTCTGGTCCAGGTCCACCCCGACCAGCAGCACTTCTTCAAAGCCCAGGTGATACGCCAGCTGCAAGGCCACATAGGCCACTGTGCGGGCATCGAAAAAACCATGTGTCAGGTCTTTGCTGAAGGCAATCGAGCGGCTGCGCTTGCTCCACAGCGCGCGGTTGCACACGCAACTGTCACCATGGCCGCGCAAACCGTCCAGCAGGCCCGGTGTGTCGGCTTTGTGCAGGGCATAACACTCGGTACTCGCCGGCACATCGGCACCTTCGTACTGCTCGGGCCAGAGTGCCAGACGTTCGCTGTCGCGCAAGGCAGTGGCAAACAAGGCCGGCTGCTGCTGGCTAAAGCTTTTGTCGGTGCACACGTAGAAGAAGGGGTGGATACCGTGTTCGGCGGTCATGGCGACCGAGCCGTTCATGGCAATGATGGGCAAATGTGCGAACTCGCCCAACGGAAAATGCCTGGCAGAAGCGCCGGAGGCAAGGATCACCACGGGGCCCTGCTGGGTGTTGCGACACGCCTCGAAACTGGAGAACGCCCCGCGTTCAGCGCTTGGCTGCGACGGAAGTGTGTTCATCTTTGGCATCTTTGACCGAACAGTACAAACCACAATACTGATCCGTGTATATGCCGTGGCCGCTTTTACCTAACTTTACCTGGCTGAACATGAGCAAACCGCCGTTCCCTTGCCTGGCGGGGATTTGGGGCGCTTTGCGCCCCTGAAAGTCGCACGCCAAACCTAGATTTCAGCCTGGCGAATGCGCTTCTTGTCGATCTTGCCGACACTGGTCCTGGGGATCTCGTCCACACAACGAAGCTGCCGTGGTATCGCCCATTTGTTCAGGTGCCCGCTGTCGACATACGGCTGCAGGTGCCTGGCCAATGCTGGCTGGTCCAGTTGCACACCGTCACAACAGACCACCAGCGCCAACGGTTGTTCCCCCCACTGTGGGTCAGGAATACCGATGACCGCCACCGAGGCGACGGACGGGTGCTGGCTGATGAGGTTTTCCAGCGCCACCGAGCTCACCCACTCGCCACCGGTCTTGATCACATCCTTGATCCGGTCACGGATGCGCACCACACCGGCTGCGTCGATGCAGGCCAGGTCACCGGTGTGCATCCAGCCCCCCAGCCACAGCGCCGCGCCTTGCTCCGGTTCGTGCAGGTAGCCCTGGGTGAGCCACGGCGCGCGCACTACCACTTCGCCCAGGCTTTCGCCATCGTGCGGCACCGCCCTGCCCTCATTGTCGACGATACGCAGGTCCACCAAAGCAATCGGCACGCCGGCATCGATGCGCAGAGGCAGTTGTTGCGCCATGGGTTGTGCCAGCAGGTCGGCGCTCAGGTGGGTGATGCTCAGCAGCGGGCAGCTTTCCGACATGCCGTAGCCACAATGCACGCTGATGCCCCGCTCGCTGGCCCGCTGGGCCAGGCCCAAGGTCAACGCGCTGCCGCCCAGCAGCATCTTCCAGCCAGCCAGGTCGGTGCAGCGCCCTTGCTCGCTGTCGAGCATCATCTGCAGCACCGTGGGCACACAATGGGAGAAGGTCACACCCTCGTCGCGATAAAGGCGCACCAGGCGATTGGGCTCGTAGCGCCCGGGGTAGACCTGCTTGATGCCCAGCGCGGTGGCCACATAGGGCACGCCCCAGGCATGTACGTGGAACATGGGCGTGATCGGCATGTACACATCGCCCGTTCGCAGCAGCGGTAGGTCGCCGCACGCGGCCAGGGTGCCCTGCTCGACCAAGGTGTGCAGCACCAGTTGCCGGTGGCTGAAGTAAACGCCTTTGGGGTTGCCGGTGGTACCGCTGGTATAGAACAGCGTGGCCAGGGAATTCTCGTCGAAGTCCGGGAATTCGAACTGGGGCTCGGCAGCCGCCAGCATGGCTTCATACTCGCCCAGCATAGGCACCACCTGCGCGGCAGGGGCGCCATCGCTGAGGCGGATGAAGCCATCGACTGTCGGCAGGTCGGCCTGTAGCTGCTGCATCAGCGGCAGGAAGTCGTCATGCACCAGCACCCACCGGTCCTCGGCATGGTTCATGGTGTAGCGCACCTGCTCGGTGGACAGCCGCACGTTTACCGTATGCAGCACCGCCCCCAGCATCGGTACGGCAAAGAAACACTCCAGTGCGCGATGGCTGTCCCAGTCGAGCAAGGCCACGGTATCGCCGGGTTTCACCCCGGCGGCGGTGAGCGCATTGGCCAGCCGCTGAATGCGCGCCAGCAACGTCGTGTAGGTGTAGCGCAGCCGGTCGGCGTAGACGATTTCCTGATTGGGCTGGTAGCGCACCCCCGACAGCAGCAGGCGCTTGATCAGCAGCGGGTAGGCATACGCCTGCTCGGCCGCAGGCATGATGCGGGTCGAGATCATGTTCGCGGCCATCACAGTTGCCCGGCCTCGAGCAGGTACAGGCTGTCGCTGCCGGCCCTGACACTGGCACTGAGCGAATGGATGCGCGGCAGCAGGCGTGCAAAGTAGAAGCGCGCGGTACCGAGCTTGCTCACGTGGAACGGCTCTAGTGCCGCTTGGCGCTGGCACACCACGGCCATGCGTGCCCACAGGTAGGCGTAGAAGGTGTAGCCAAACACCTGCAGGTACTCGACCGCCGCCGCGCCAAGCTCGCGCGGGTTGCCTTGGGCACGGTCGAGCAGCCAGGCACTGAGTTCGTCAAGGTTGCGCACGGCAGCGAGCAACGGTGCGCTGAACTCGGCACATGCGGCCGGCAGCGCCTCGGCGAAGGTGGTGAGTTCAGCGGACACAGCAAGGTACGCTTCGCCACCATCGGCAAACAGCTTGCGCCCCACCAGGTCGAGGGCCTGGATGCCATTGGTGCCTTCGTAGATCTGGGTAATGCGGCAGTCGCGGATCAACTGCTCCTGGCCCCATTCACGGATGTAGCCGTGGCCACCCAGCACCTGCTGGCCGTGCACGGTGGTCTCCAGCCCCATGTCGGTGAGGAAGGCCTTGGCCACCGGCGTGAGCAACGCCACCTTGGCGTCGGCCTGGGCGCGCGCAACCGGGTCGCCGCTGTATTTGGCCAGGTCCAACTGCAATGCCACGTAGGTGGAAAATGCCCGGCCACCTTCGTTCAGCGCTTTCATGGTCATCAGCATGCGGCGTACGTCCGGGTGGACAATAATCGGGTCGGCATGCTGCGCCGGCTCTTCAGCCCCCGTCGGTGCGCGGCCTTGCTGGCGATCGCGAGCATAGGCGATGGCCCCCTGATACGAACGCTCGCCCAAGGCCAGGCCTTGGATACCCACGCCGAGGCGCTCGTAGTTCATCATGGTGAACATCGCATTGAGCCCCTTGTTCGGCTCACCGACCAGGTAGCCGATGGCACCGTCAAAGTTCATCACGCAGGTGGCCGACGCCTTGATGCCCATCTTGTGCTCGATCGAGCCGCAGCCCACCGCATTGGCCTGGCCCAATGTGCCGTCGGCGCCAACCAGCACTTTGGGTACCAGGAACAGCGAGATACCTTTGGGGCCAGCAGGGGCATCCGGCAGCCTCGCCAGCACCAGGTGGATGATGTTCTCGGTCAGGTCCTGCTCGCCGCCGGTGATGAAAATCTTCGTGCCGCTGATGCGGTAGCCGCCATCCGCAACGGGCTCGGCGCGGGTGCGGATCAGGCCCAGGTCGGTGCCGGCGTGGGGCTCGGTCAGGCACATCGATCCGCTCCACCGCCCTTGGTACATCGGCGGCAGGTACAGCGCCTTCAACGCCTCGCTGGCATGGTTCAGCAGTGCCAGGCAGGCGCCGGCCGTCAACATCGGGTACAAACCGAATGACAGGTTGGCGGCATTGAGCATTTCTTCGAGCTGGGCGCCGATCACTTTCGGCATGCCCATGCCGCCGTATTCCGGCGCACCGGACACCCCGACCCAGCCGTCAGCGGCGAATGCCCGGTAGGCATCGGCGAAACCGTCGGGTGTCCGAACCTGGCCAGCCTCCCAACGGCATCCCTGCTCGTCGCCACTGCGGTTGAGCGGCGCCACCTGCTCGGCAATCAGTTTGCCGGCCTGCTCGAGTATGGCCCGGGCAGTGTCGCCATCGACCACGTCGGCCAGTGCGGGCGTTTGCGCCCACCAGGCGGGGATGTCGAACACGTCGTTGAACAGAAAATCCATGTCGCGCAGTGGCGGAAGGTAATCAGACATGAGGCGAACACTCGGTTTCTTGGGTTTGCGAAAGTGCTACGGCCCGGGTTCCGGCAGCCGCCGGGGCGCCCTGGCCACGCAGGAGGAAGTGCGACAGCGCGGGTATCAGCACCAGCGCGCCGAGCATGTTCCACAGGAACATGAAGGTCAGCAGCAGGCCCATGTCGGCCTGGAACTTGATGGGCGACCAGGCCCAACCAACCACACCGGCGGCCAGGGTAATGCCAACCAGCCCCACTACCCGGCCGGTGAAGGCCACGGCGTTCTGGTAGGCCTGAGCCAGGCTCAGGCCGGCGCGCTGGTAGTGCAGCTGCACGCTAAGCAGGTACAGCGCATAGTCCACGCCAATGCCCACGCCAAGGGCGATCACCGGCAAAGTGGCAACCTTGACGCCAATACCCATGGCCACCATCAGCGCCTCGCACAGCACCGAGGTGAGCATCAGCGGCAGGATCGCCACCAGCGTTGCGCGCCAGCTGCGGAAGGTGACCAGGCAGAACAACGTGACCGCCAGGTACACCAGCAACAACATACGGTGGTTGGCCTCGCGTACCACCACGTTGGTGGCGGCCTCGATACCGGCGCTGCCGGCGGCCAGCAGGAACTGGTGCTCGGCACTGCTGTTGGCCTGGGCAAAGCGTTCGGCCACGGCAGCCACCTCGGCCAGCGTGTCGGCGCGATGGTCTTTGAGGTAGGCGATCACCGGCATCAGCGAGCAGTCGTTGTTGAACAGCTCCGGGGCGTTGACCGAAGCCTGCTGGGCGGCGTAATTGAGCACGTCCTGGTTACGCTGCAGACTGTTCAGCCGTGGGTTGCCTTCGTAGGTACCAGCGGTGATCTGGCGCACAGCGTTGGCCAGCGACACAGTGGTCTGCACACCCGGCAGTTGCTGCAGCTCCCAGGCGAGGCGGTCGGCAAGAATCAAGGTCGGGTACTGCAGGCAGCCTTCGGGAGCGGTCTTGACCATGACCGCGAAGGTGTCGCTGGACAGTGCGTAATGCTGGGTGATGTAGGCATTGTCGAGGTTGTAGCGCGAATCAGCGCGAAGCTCGGGGGCGCCACTGTCGAGGTCGCCGATTTTCAGCTGCAAGCTGCCCCAGATGCCCAGGGCGGCCAGGGCAAGGGCTGCCAGCACAGCGGCGCTGGCCCATTTGCGTTCAGTGAAGCGGTCGAGCAGGTCCCACAGCCGACCGAAGCCTCGGTGCCGAGCCGCGCGGGCATCGATACGCAGCGCCCGGTCGGCGGCCTTGCGGCCTACCCCGACATAGGACAGGGCCACCGGCATCAACAGCAATGAGGTAAAGATCAGCACTGCCACGCCAATGCTGGCGGTAATCGCCAAGTCCTGAATCACCGGAATATCGATGATCATCAGCACGGCAAAGCCCACTGCATCGGCCAGCAAGGCGGTCACCCCGGCCACGAACAGGCGGCGGAAGGTATAGCGAGCGGCGATCTGCCGATGAGTACCGCGACCGATGTCCTGAAGGATGCCGTTCATCTTCTGCGCCGCATGCGACACGCCGATGGCAAAGATCAGGAAGGGCACCAGGATTGAATACGGGTCGATGGCATAGCCCAGCCAGGCGACGATACCCAGTTGCCATACCACCGCCGTCAGCGAACACAGCACCACCAGCAAAGTGCTGCGTATACAGCGGGTATAGCAGTAGATGATCACCAGGCTGGTCAACACCGCCAGGGCAAAGAACGCCATTACCTCGATCAGGCCGTCGATCAGGTCGCCCATCAGCTTGGCAAAGCCGATCACATGAATACGGTACTGGCCGCTGGCCTGGTACTGGCTGCGCAGCTGTTCGAGCTTTTGCGAAAAGGCATGGTAGTCCAGGCCTTTGCCGGTGGCCGAATCCTGGTCGAGCAGCGGCACCACCAGCATGCTCGACTTGAAGTCGCGCGCCACCAGGCTGCCGACGATGTTGGCACGTTCGATGTTCTGCCGTAGCTGCTCGATGTCGCCGGCTGCACCCTGATAGCCGTCAGGCATGACCGGGCCACCCTGGAAGCCTTCTTCGGTGACCTCGGTCCAGCGCACCGCCGGGCTCCACAGCGACTTCACCCAGGCCCGGTCCACCCCCTGGCTGAGGAACAGCTCGTCGTTGATGTGACGCAGGGCCTGCAGGTAGCCCGGGTCGAAAATGTCGCCCTGAGTGTGCTCTACCACTACCCGCACCGCATTGCCCAGGCCGCGCAACGAGGCGCGGTTTTCCAGGTAATGCTGGATGTAGGGGTGGCTCTGCGGCAGCATCTTGTCGAAGCTGGGCCGCAGTTCCAGGCGTGTCAGCGCCATGAAGCCCAGCACCAGCGTCGCCACCAGCATGCACAGCAAAAATGGCAGGCGGTGGTTGAACACAAGGCGCTCCAGGCCGTTGCCCGAATGTGGATCGAAGTCGGCAAGGTTGCGGATTACCGGAAGGGTATCTTGGCGGGTAGCGGCCATCAGGGTCTTCTCTTGTTATGGGTGTTGCGTGGGGTTACCGGCCTGGTTGCGCACGCCCCGCTCGCCCACCAGCACCAGGCCATTGCCGGTGTCGCTGACGAGCGCGGTCACGGGGCCACGGGCGCTTTGCGGCACCTGACTGAAACTGGCACCGTCATCCCGACTGAGCAGCAGGTCGCCGGCCTGGCTGGCCAGCCACAGCTGGCCGTCACGGTCGATGCCGGCGGCGGTGAGGCTGGTGTTGATACCCGTATTCACCGGCTGCCACTGCTGGCCGCCATCGGTGCTGCGGTAGGCGTGGCCGCGCAGGCCGTAGACCAGCAGCACACCGGGTTTGCCGACGGCACCGAACAGGGTGCCGGCATAGGGCGTGTCGACGCGACTGAAGCGTGCGCCGCTCCACTTCAGCAGCAGGCCCTGCTCGCCGGTGATGTACAGGTCGTCACCCATCGCCGCCAGGCTGGTCAGGTGCAGGCCTTGCGGGTTGTCGCTGTGGTCGACCCAGGGTTGCCAGTGCTCGCCGCCGTCTGTGGTGCGCAACAGCAGGTTGAACACGCCCACCGCATAGCCGTTGCGGGCATCGCTGAACCACACGTCGAGCAAGGCATTGTCGGTGGCCGCCGCAGGCAACTGCTCGGCCAGCGCGCGGCCATCCAGCTGTTTGTGCCAGTGCACGCCACCATCGCGGCTGTGCAGCACCACACCGTCATGGCCGACCGCCCAGCCCAGTTCGGGCGTGGCGAAGCTCACCGCATTCAGGTCGGCGCTGACGGGCACCTGGGCTTGCTGCCAGTGTGCGCCGTGGTCATCGGAATACAGGATGTGCCCGCGCGGGCCGACCGCGACCAGGCGCGGCCCGGCCAAGGTCACGTCACGCAGGGCGCTACTGCTGGCCAGGGCACTGGGCATGGCGGGCACCTCCAGTACGTCGGTGAAGGGCACGGCGTGCGCCGTGCCCTGCAGCGCCGCCAGGGCCAGCATCACTACGCTGCATCGTTTGAAGACAGACATTGGCAACCTCTGCTCCGTGCGCTCAGCGAATGCCATTGCCGGCCAGCGACTCGGGCGACCACTGGGTTTTCGACAATGGGTCGATGTAGCGGATACCGCCGTAGGCACCCACAACGCCGTTGAGGTTGTAGGTGCCGCCGATCAGGTCGTAGATCATGAAAGGCGTGGCGTCCGGGGTCTGTTTGTCGTAGCTCTGGGTGAGAAAGGCGAACGAGCCGCGATAAAGCTGGCCACGGGCGTCGTACTGGTCCGAGGCCAGGGCGATCCAGCTGTCTTCGTCAAGGTAGAAGCGGCGCTTGTGGTAGATGTGGCGTGCGCCGTCCTTGAGCTTGCCCTCCACCACCCACACGCGGTGCTTTTCCCAGCGCACGAACTGCGGGGCCAGGTGGTTGGGGGTGATCAGTTGCTTGACGTCGGTGTTGTAAGTGAGCGGGTAGGTGTTGTACGGCACGTACATCTCCTGCTTGCCGACCAAGGTCCAGTCGTAGCGGTCCAGGGCGCCATTGAAGACGAACACATCATCGTAGGTGCCCGAGCCCGACGTGCCCGGGTTGGGCGTGTCGTAGGCCAGGTTGGGTGCCAGCTTGACCCGGCGCTGCCCCGGCAGGTACTGCCAGGCGCTGCGTGGCTGCACCAGCGGGTTGGCGGCATCGCGCAGCATCATGGCTTCGCCGGCACGGCGCGCAGGCCCGGTGTACACCAGCTTCATCTGGTAATAGGTGTCCTTGGCACCGATCGGCTTGGCCATGTCTTCGTAGATCGGGTAGCTGATATTGGCCTGGCCGGTGGTCGACAGTGACGCTTTGCCGGCGGCATCGACGTTCCATGAGTCGTACTTGGCGGTCATGCTCACGCCTTGGTAGCGCAGCAGGAAGTTCCACATGGCCTCGGCGCCGTTTTGCGGAATGGGGAACGGGATGCCGGGCAGCACGTTGTCCACGGCCGTGCCACCCTCCAGGCTTTTGGCAGCGGTGGCGTTCTTGCGGGTGTTGTCCAGCACCGCCTGCGGCAGCGCTACGCTGCGATGAGTCGGGTACACGTCGACACGGTAACTGGGATAGCGCTTGAGCAGTTCCAGGGTGGTTGCAGTCAGCAGGCCCTTGTACTGGTCGGCGTTCTTGCCATCGATGACCAGCAGCGGCTTGTCGCTGGCAAACGGGTCGGGGCGCATGCTGGCACCGCTCTGGAAGTTGGCAGGCGGCGTCTGCAGGCCCCCCTGGTAAGCCGGGATCGAACCGTCGGTATTGCCGGCCTTTTCGGCACCGATGGCGGTCAGGTTGGTGCCCAGGCGGGCAGCCTGGTCAGGGGAAACGGCGGCTTGGGCGGCGTTGAGCGCGGCCAGCGACAGGCACGAGGCCAGCAGGGTACGTACGAAATTCATGATGGTTGTCTTCCTGTGTAGGCGGTAGGAAACATGAGTCAGAAGGTCGTCTTGACGGTCAGGTACAGGGCGCCACGGTCCTCGGTGGTGGCACCACCACCGGAGAAGGAGGCATAGCCGCCGCCGTAGCAGGTGTAATCCTGTTCGCCGTCCAGGGCATTGGGGGTGCTGCCGTCGGTCTGGCCATCCTTGCAGGCCTTGGTCTCACCGAAGCTGTCGACGTACTTGAGGTCGACGAAGTACTGGTTGTAGATCGCGGCGCTTACGCCCAGCGCATAGTTGCCGGTGTTTTCGGCACCGCCGCCCTGCACCGGCGACACACCGTCGATGCCGACGTTGACCGACAGCGGCATACTCAAGTCCATGCCCGGTACCACCTGGTACCAGGTGGGGGTGAAGTTGACGGCAATGCCCCAGTTATCGCGGGTGGCCTTGTCGATACCGCGGTAGCTGCTCTTGCCCTTGTACAAGGCCTCGTTGTGGCCATCGAGCTTGAGCAAGTTGCTGTAGAACAGCTCGCCGAGCAGGGTTGCCGAGTCGAACAGCGGCGTGTCGCCGATGGTCATCAGCCCGTTGAGGGTGAAGTGCAGGGTGTCACCAGTGGCGCTCAGGCTGTCGCCATCCTTGGGCACGTCGTAGATCACCCCGCTGCTGGGCAGGCGCGCCGGCAGCAGGCCGAAGCCGCCCCCCAGGCCTGCCTGGCCGGGGGCACTGACGATTGCCGGGATGCTCGCCAGCGGCATGTTGTGGCGGATGTTCAAGTCGCTGCCGACGCTGATGCCCGCCACATCCTTGGACAGGCTCAGCCCATAGATGTCGATGTTGTCGGCATAGGCGAACTGGTAGGTGGTGCTTTGCAGTGAGTTGTAGAGGTTGCCGACCGCGCCCTGGCGGCTGCCCGGCGGGTTGCCGAACGGACCGTTGGCCACGGTCATGCCACGCGCATCGAGCCAGGCCTGGGGCAGGATTTCGGAGGTCTTGCGGTAGTAGAAACCCAGGGTGCCGCCCAGCCACTCCGGCGACCACTTGGCCATGACGCCCCAGTCGCCGCTTTTGCCAGGGGTAAGGTCATGACCACGGCGCAGGGTGGTCAGCGCACCACGCACCGGGATCAGCCCCGGGGTGCCGGTATGGCCCAGCAGTAAGCTCTGCGCGCCCTCGCCTACCACGTCGGAGCCGCCATAGTAGGTACCCGCCTCGGGCAGTCGGGCCGCGTCCCAGTCGAAGAAGTACTGAGCGCCCAGGGTGAGCTCGGAATTGACCAGAAACGAAGTGGACAGCTGGTTACGGGGCACGAACAGCTCCTTGGCCTCGGTGCCCGGCGATGCCGCCAGCTTGGCCAGGTCCAGGCCGGACTGGCCGTAGCTCAACGAATGCACCGGGTTGAGCAGGGTTTCACCCCAGAACAGGTTGTGCTGGCCCAGCTTGGCGCTGACCTGTGATGCTTCGCCCACGTCACGGCTCATGAACACGAAGGCATCCAGCACTTCGCCCGAGGGGCCGCTGTAGTAACGCTGGGCGTAGTTACTCAGGTGCGGACTGCCCAGCGGTATGCCGGTGCCCGGCAGGCCATTGAGGCTGGGGTTGATGCCTGACTGGTCACCATTACCGTTGACGAACGGGTTGCTGTTGGAGCCGGTGTTGTCGTAGGCCTTGTCGTACCAGCTGGCAGTGCTGACGCGAAAACCGGTGTTGCCCTGGTACACCACGTCCAGCTCGGTCAGCAGGTCGACCCGGTTGGTGACGTTGGTGCCCGCCTTGCGGAAGTTGTAGTCGCCGTCGTTGCTGTTGGGCGTGCCCAGCAAGCGCTTGTCGGCACTTTCAGTGCGCACGCCGTAGTTGTACTTGACGGTATTGTCGAAGCGCACGGCCCAGTCTTCGTTGCCGGTATCGACTTCGAAGGCTTGGGCGGCAGGCAGCGTGAGCAGGCCGATGGCGCAGGCAAGCAGGCAGCGCTGTGGCTTCACAGCACGGTGAATGCGGTGTTCTGGCATTACGATGGCTCCACGTATTGTTATTGTTTTTTACGCCGCCCGTCTGCTGCGGGCGTGGCTGGGGCGTCCATGCGTTACTGCAAGTTTGCGCCGTCCAGTCGGCGGATCAGGGCCTCGGCCAGCGGCCAAGGGCCGAAACCGGAAGCCGGGTTAAGGTGGCCAACAGCGCCCAGGCCAACCAGTTCGCTGCCCCAACGCCGGGCCAGTTCACCGGCGGCGGCGTAGCTGGCGAGGTGGTCGTTACTGCTGGCCGCGACAATGCTTGGGAATGGCAGCGACGTCGGCGGAAGCGGTGACCAACCCTTCTCGGCCAGGCTGGCCGGGCTTGGGTAATGCGCCGGCCAGTGGGCATTGAGGTCTGGCGGGGCCGCCAGCAAAGCCCCCTTGATCGGCCGCCGGTAGCGTGCCGCCCAATGGGCGACCATCAGTACGCCAGCGCTGTGCGCGACCAGAATTACCTCACCTTCGAGCTGATCGAGCTCGCGCTGGATCGCCTCGACCCGGGCGTTGCAACACAGGCCGTCAACCTGCAACGGCGGTACGCTGCGCACCTTGGCCAGGCGGCCGGCCAGCAGGGTTTGCCAATGTTCGGCGACGTGGTCACGCAGGCCAGGGACAATCAGCACGGTGGCTGTGGTTTGCAATTTTTCCACGGTGAACCTCATGTGCGATGTAGCGCTTGAAGGTCACAGTAAACAGGCCTCCCCCCGGGTGCTTTACATTGGGCGTCAGGCGCTTTTCATTTGATGACAACGGTCAAAACAGGGCTTTGCTTTTCAATTGATGACACGCACGCTATAAAACCAGTGGACCTGCAACCCCCGTACTTCAGGGACAACAATAAAAAATGCCTGCTCTAGTCCGTGCCGCCAGTTTGACCAACTACCTGGAAGTGTCCCGCCACCTGGGCCTCAATCCCCATGCACTGCTGGCACAGGTTGGCCTGAGCGCCGCGCTGCTCGACGACCCCAACCGGCGTATCCCGGTGGCCAGCGTCATCAGCTTGCTGGAGGCCTCTGCCAGCGCCACGAAGTGCGAAAGTTTCGGTTTGCGCATGGCCGAATTGCGTCAGTTGTCGGACTTCGGCGAAATCAGCCTGCTGCTCAGCCACCAACGCAACCTGCGCGATGCGCTGCAAGTGATCGTGCAGTACCGCCACCTGCTCAACGACGCGCTGGCCATCCATATCGAGGAAGCCGGCAAGACCGTGGTTATTCGTGAGGAGGTGATCAACGAGCGAGCGCCGTGCAGCCGCCAGGCCACCGAGTTGGCCATCGGCGTGATGATGCGCCTGTGCGCGGCACTGCTGGGTGCCCATTGGCACCCGATCAGTGCCAACTTCACCCACGCGGCCCCTGCCGACCCCTCCATTCACCGGCGCATTTTCGGTTGCACACTGGTGTTCGGTAGCGAATTCAATGGCATCGTTTGCCCCGCCGCCGACCTCGACAGCGCCAGCCCGCAGGCCAACGAGGCCATGGCCCGGCTGGCGCGGCGCTACCTGGACACGCTGCCGGCCAGCGGCGTGCCGTCGCTGGAACTGGAGCTACGCAAGACCATCTACCTGCTGCTACCCATGGGCCGTGCCACCATCGAGCAAGTGGCGCAGACCCAAGGCATGAACGTGCGCACCCTGCAGCGGCGGCTGGAAGAGAACGCGCTGACCTTCAAGGACCTGATCAACAGCGTGCGCCGTGACTTGGTGATGCGCTACCTGGAAAACCCCAGCTATTCGCTGGGGCGCATTGCCGACATGCTCGGTTATTCGATGCCCAGCTCATTCACCCGCTGGTTCATTGCCCAGTACGGCATGCCGCCGGCAAACTGGCGCGCACAGCACAATGGGCAGTTGCATTAACCGCCCGTTGCGGGCTCATCGATGACGATAAACACCTCACCCTTCTCGTGCTCGACAGGGTACGTGTTCAGCTTGAGCGCGGTGGAGTTCTGCAGATAACCGCTGGCCAGGTCGAAACGCAATCCGTGGGCACAGCACTGGATGACGCGACCCTCCAGGCGACCACGGCACAGCGATGCCCCCTGGTGCGGGCAACTGTCATCGACGGCATAGAACGAATCGGCAATGTTGAACAAGGCCACACTGTGGCCTTCAAGTTCCAACAGCACCCGCCCGTTGCGTTCGGGTACTTGATCGGGGGCCAGTGCCATACGTCGTTTCATGCCTGCACCACCTCCTGCAAGGCGTCTTTCATGGCCGCGAACAGTGCCTCGGCCGGCCGCACGCCTGCAATCAACGGCCCCTGATTGAAGCGGTAGCGCGGCACGGCACTGCCTGCGCGCCCTGCCCCATCGAGAAACGGGCTACCGTCGTCACGCAGGCAGTCGACCACTTGTGCGGCCTGCAGCCCGCAGCTCTGGGCAATACCGAGCAAGGTGCCGCTGTCCCCCAGGTCACGGCCCTGATGGAAATAGGCAATGAACAACTGCGCCAGCAACGCCTCCTGTTGCGGTGCACCGAGCAGGCTGCCGGCCCGTTGCATCAACCGGTGAGCATTGCCGGTATTGGGCATGCGGCGTATGCGCGAGAAATCGATATCCTCGCCCACCACGCTGGCAGCGGCGCGCACCTGGGCCTGGCGCTCGCGTACGGCTTGTTCACTGCCCAGGCGTTGCAGGTAAAACGTACTGAACGACACCCCATTGGCAGGCAGCCCAGGCAACAGCTGCACGCCCTGCCAGTGCACCTGCACCTCTACCTGAGGTTGCTCACGTTGCAACCACAACAGGGCCGCCTGCAGGTGCCGCTGCCCAATCAGGCACCAAGGGCAGACAAAATCGAAGAACACCTCGACGGACAACAGCTGTTTCACGGTTTCAACTCCTGGAGCGCAGACAGTCCATGTCGCGGTGGTAATGACGTTTAGCGAAAAAGAACACAGCCGCCGCCGCGATGCTTGTCAGCGGTACCAGCTGTAATGCGGCCTGCAGGCCGATCAGGTCGGATACCCGGCCAGTAATCAGCGGCCCGGTCGCCAGGCCCAGCAGGTTGTTGGCCAGGGTCAGGGTGGCGAAAGCGGTGCCATGTACCGAGGCGTGGGTAAGGTTGGCAACCATGGCACTGGACGGGCCGTTGGTGCCGGCGGCAATCATCATGCCCAGGCAGATCAGCACCAGTTGTGCGGTGCCAGCGGGCAACGCGAAGGCCATGCTCAGCAGCACGCAGCTGCCCAGGCAGTAACCGATGGCCAGGCTGATCTTGCGGTCCGGGCGCTGCCGGCCCAGGCGGTCGCAGAGCATGGCGCAGAGGATCATGCCGACGCCGCTGCACAACACGATAACAGCGGCGACCGCACCGGCGCGGTCAGTGCCCATGGCGTAATAGCGGTTCAGGTAGCTAGGCATCCACACAATCAAGGTGCCGCCAACAAACAACTGCAGGCCGCTGCCGACATAGGCGGCGATGACCGAGCGGCTGCTGTACAAGCTGCGCAGCGGGCGGCTGACTTTGCCCAGCGCCTGCTGCGCGCACTTGGGCGCAATGCGTGCCTCCTTGACGATCATGGGGTACAGCATCGCCAGCACCAGGCCGAACAGTGCCATGCCGGCGAATGCCCAGCGCCAACCCAGGTGCTGAGCCAACACGCCGCCCAGGGCCATGCCCAGCACCGAGCCGAACATGCCACCGGCCATGAATGCCCCGGCCAGGGTCGAGCGCATGTCGCGGGGGAACACGGCGACCACCACGGCAATGCCGACACTGCCGTAAGCGGCCTCTCCGACCCCGACCAGAAAACGCGCAATGAACATTTGCGGGTAATTTTCTGCCAAGGCGCAGCCGAGCGTCGCCAGGCTCCACAATACCGCCATGAACACCAGGCTGCGTACCCGGCCGAAACGGTCGGCCAACAGTGACAGCGGGAACGTCAGCAGGCCGACCATCAGCGCGACGATGCCGCTGAGCAGGCCCAACTGGCTGTCACTGAGCGCCCATTCGCCCTTGAGCAGCGGGAACACCGCGTTGAGTACCTGGCGCGACATGTAGTCGGAGATCAACAGACCAAAGGTCAGGGCAAAGACCACCCAGGCATAACGCCGGGGCACGCTGTGGGCGGATTCGCTGCCGGTGTCTTCGGCGCTGGCGAGGTAGGTGGCCATGTTGCCTCCTTGGGTGTAGGGCTTGGGTGTTGTTTTTGTTGTTATGGGTAACAGCCAGAACTGATGTTGCTCTTGCGGGCCGCTTCGCGGGCAAGCCCGCGAAAGGGTCGGGCCTGCCTTTCAGGTACGCTGCGGCACCCCCTTCACACCCGACTGGCGGTTTGGCGCCATGCCGTTGGCCTTCAGCGTCTGCTCGATGCTGTCGTACTGCTGGCCGATGCGGTAAATGGCGCGGGCCTCTTTGCCAGTGGCAATCTCACGACCCAGTTCATGCGCCACGCGCACGGTCTGCCGGACCTGCTGCACCGAGGTGAAGCGTTTGCCGTGCTGGTCGATGATGGTGTCTTCGTTGCCACAGCGCGGGTGCAGGCCCATGGCCAAGGCCATGGTATTGAACGGCAGCACGTTCTTCAGCAACGACTCGGCGGTCAACGTGCAGCCGTCCGGTGCGCGGTGGATGAAGTTGAAGAAGTTGAACGGGTTGGGGCCGTCAAAACCGCCGCCAATGCCGATCCAGGTCAGGTTCAGCGGGCCCATGTAGTCACCCCGGCGCACAATGCGCTCAAGGGTTTCCAGGGCATGCATGCCGGTCAGCTGGAAATGCGGCTGGATATTGCTGGCCTGCAGGCGGCGCAGGTGTTCGCGGACCCAGGCCGGGCCGGCCGGCACGGTCATCTCGCTGTAAGCTGCATGGATTGCGGGGCTGGCCAGCGAGGTGCCTTCGAGATACTCGGGGTACAACAGCTCCATGATGTTCATCTGTGTGGTGTTGATCGCCACGGTCACCTGGTCGGGGCGCGGCGTCAGTTCGGCGAGCATGTGTCGGGTATCGTCCGACAGCCACTTGGCCGCCTCGCCTTCGCCCTCCGGCGCGAAGGAAATAGACCCCCCCACCTGGATGATCATGTCCGGAACCGCCTCACGCACACCGGCGATCAGCTCGTTGAACTTGGACAAGCGCTTGGAGCCTTTACCGTCCAGTTCACGCACATGCAAGTGCAGCACGGTGGCGCCTGCCTCGTAACAGTCGACGGCCTTCTGCACCTGCTCGTCCATGGTCAGTGGAATGTCTTCAGGGAAGTCTTCGGGCATCCACTCCGGGCCATAGGGGGCCACGGTGATCACCACCTTTTCCATGTTTTCCGGGTGCAACGAATCGTCGAAGAATTGCATGCTGTAGTCCTCGCTATTGTTATTGTGCGGTTGCCGCCAGTGACGGCAACAGGCTTAGAACGTGCGGCTGCCCTTGATCCCGGCGCGCTCCATCTTGCGGTGGCACGGCGGGTAGTCCATGACGGCGTAATGCTGAGTGCTGCGGTTGTCCCAGATCGCCACGCTGTTAGGCTTCCAGCGCCAGCGCACCTGGTACTCGGGCAGGTACGCCTGGCTGATCAGGTAACGCAGCAGGTCGCTGGCACCTGGGTTGGCGTCCTGGCCGAAACGCACCCGTTGCGGGGTGTGGTAGTTGCTGAAATGGGTGGTGAAGGCGTTGACGAACAACACCTGCTCGCCCGTTTCCGGGTGGGTGCGCACCACCGGGTGCTCGGCATCGGGGAACTGCGCCTTCAGTGCCAGGCGTTTGTCCAGCGGCATGGCGGCGCCGAAGCTGGCCTCGATGCTGTGGCGGGCGCGCAGGCCTTCGATTTTGGCCTTTACGTCGCTGGGCAGGTTTTCATAGGCCAGCACCATGTTCGCCCACATCGTATCGCCGCCCACCGGAGGGCATTCGACGCAGCGCAGTACGCAGCCCATGGGGGGCGCCTCGCGCCAGGTGGCGTCGGTGTGCCAGGCATTTTCATAACGGTCGTTGGGCTGGTCCGGGCGCTTGTAGATCTGCACCAGCCCTGGGTGCTCAGGATCGCTACCGGCCACCGGGTGGTCTTCCAATTCGCCGAAGCGACGGGCGAAGGCCACATGCTCGGCACGGCTGAAGTGCTGGTCGCGCAGGAACAGCACACGGTGTTGAAGCAGCTGCTGGCGCAGTTGGGCGAACAGGTCATCATCGTGAATCGCGTCGGCCAGGTTGACGCCACTTACCTCGGCACCGATCGCGCAGGTCAGTTGTTCGATGTGCATGCTGTTGCCCTCTTCAGATGACGAAGATCGACGAGCCGGTGGTTTTGCGAGCTTCCAGGTCACGGTGGGCCTGAGCGGCATCCTGCAAGGCGTAGTGCTGGTTGATTTCGATCCGGATGCGCCCGCTGCTGACGTGGTCGAACAGTTCACCGGCCAGGTCGGCCTTTTCTGCCGGGTCGGCAATGAAGTCGGCCAGTGCCGGCCGGGTGAGCTGCAGCGAACCCTTGATCGCCAGCAATTGCGGGTCGAATGGCGGGATGGTGCCCGAAGCCGTGCCAACGCATACCATCAGGCCACGGCGTTTGAGCGCATCGAGCGAGCCCATGAAGGTGTTCTTGCCAACGCTGTCAAACACCACGTTCACCCCTACCCCGTCGGTCAGCTCACGCACGCGGCTGGCCACGTCCTCGACGCTGTAGTTGATGATGTGGTTACAGCCATGGGCGCGGGCCACTTCAGCCTTGGCCTCGGTGGATACGGTGCCGATCACGTTCAGCCCCAACAGCCTCGCCCACTGCGCGACAATCAGGCCAACCCCGCCAGCAGCGGCATGCAGCAGCACGCTGTCACCGGGCTTGAAGTCATAGAGCCGGCGTAGCAAGTAGGCCGAGGTCAGGCCGCGCATGGTCATGGCGGCAGCGGTCTCGAAGGCAATGGTTTCCGGCAGTTTTATCAGTGCCGCGGCGGGTATGAGCCGCTCGGTGCAATAAGCACCCAGGGTATTGAGGAAGCCGGTATAGGTGACACGGTCACCGACCCTCACCTGCGTCACGCCCTCGCCCACGGCCTCTACCACCCCGGCAGCTTCCACGCCGATACCATTGGGCAACGGAATCGGGTAGGTGCCATTGCGGAAGTAGGTGTCGGCGTAGTTCAGGCCCACCGCCACCTGGCGCAAACGCACCTGGCCCGGGCCAGGCTCGCCCACCTCGGCATCCTCGTAGCGCAGCACTTCGGGGCCACCGGTCTGATGGAAACGTACGACTTTGGACATGCTTGTCTCTCCACTCATCGATCTGGACGCCTGGCGTCAGTTCTGGATGACTGGACTGTATGCCCTTGGCTTTCGGGATGCTTCGCATCGGACGACAGCGGGTTTTCATTTGATGACAGCGCGATCGGCACCCTGCCCTGCATGAACGCTGTTTTATTGATGAGCCTGCTTGATGCTTATCCATGGCGAGACTAATACTTAAGTCTCTGCCTGGGGAGGCACGAAACATGCAACCAAGATTCGTTATCGTTCCCGCTGTGCCGATCGAAAAGGAGTCGTTCCGCATGGGCAGCCGCTATTACGCCGCTACCGTTTGTGGAGGGTTCGACATTTACGATAACCAGGTGAAGGAGCGGCTCAAACCGAGCTACCCGAGCAGGACGGATGCGCAGGTTCAGTGCGAGCAGATGAACAAGCGCGGGGACGTGGGTTGATCAATATGCCAAGCCCTAAGCGGTCTCCGTGGCAGTGACCCTGCTTCGCGAGCACAAGGCCCGCCTGCCCAGCATGGGCGGTTCGAGCGGCTCGGGTTACTGACTCAGTCCAGGCACTCTCTGGCAGCCTGGCGCAATTTGTCGCCCGACAGGAAGCTGCCCTTGTAGAACGTAGCGCGGCTGCCATCGCGAGAATCGACCACGTCCAGCACATCGTCGCTCGCTACGGCACTGGGCGCCGTCAGCCGATAACCGTGGGCTATCGACTTCTGCGTAGCCTGGGGCGCCAGTGCCTGCCACTTAGGCAGGACGCACGCGGCGTACTGCTGCGGCGATTTTTTGGTCAGTTTACTGGCCGTGGGTTTGCCGGGGGTTGCGCAGCCGGCAAGGCTGGCAACTAACGCAGAAGTGATAAGGATACGAAAGGTAGGCATTTGCAATTGGCCATTAGGGATACGCTGCATTCTAACGGGGGTTGCGCCGAGTTACTAATCAACCAAGGTCTGGCTGCAGTTTTCGCGCAATTGACACGGCCAGAGGCGCTGGGGCACCTGATAATTCTGCCAGTAGCGTGAGCAGGTGGAGGCTGCGACAGTAAAGGTGTCAACCCACCAGTCGGCAAGGAATTCCACAATGCAAAATAACGCCAACAAAACCCTTCTTTTCTACCAGAATGGCAAACTCATCACCCTTAAAACCGGTGAACAGAACCGTAGCATTTTTCGCCACTCGGACGTGCCACTTGCCGAGCAACAATCAGACGGTAACCAGTCCATCGGATTGTTGGTAACGGACGATAAAGGTTCGGTACTTCAGGTGGAAACAGACCGCTGAAAAACCTGGGCACTCTCCGGCGCCCGAGCAATGATCGCGTAAGCTCTTCCGGGTTTGGGCGAGAAAGCGCCTTCTACAAATCGGTTGCGTTTCACCCTGCCCTGCGGCGATGCTCACAGGCCCGTTGAAGCAACTGACAAGGAAGGCCTTTAACACCATGGAAACGCTTCATAGCATCAAGTCAGACCTGGTCAGAACAGCCGATCACCTGGACCAGCTCAGTCAGGCCATGAGTGGTCATGCCAGGTTCATGGCGGCGCGCGGTAGTTCGCAAAGCGAGGTGGATGTTGCTGCGCACATCAAGTCCATCGATGTGGTTGCGGACGAGTTGCGCTCTGTCGCCGCAAGAATCGACGACATGGAAGGCGCTTGTTGACTGACTTCACGGTCTGGAAATCGCCTTGGTTTGCCTAGCTAATCCATTCCTGACCGCGACTACATACCCGGTTCAGGGTGCCAGCCCCCCAAAACGGGGGTCAGGGTTTGGCTCCCCGGTACAGCACGATGGCCGCTACATCGAGGGCCAGCACGATGGCGACAAACAGAAACATGACATACAGGTCTTCAGGAAGCATTGCCGTATCCCCCAAATGCGCCGGTTTGAAAGGGTAAGAGCAATATGCGTTCCAGTCGGCGCATCAGATATTCGGGCAGCGACTCAGCTGAACTTGAGCTTCACCACTTTGCTCAGCGCCCACCCCCCGAAGACGTAGAACACATCCAGGTAGAGGCGCCCTGCATAGTTGGGCAACGGCGCGTTATTCAACAACACATCCGGGTCGGGCGCCGGGGGAAACAGCGCATAAAAACCGTTGGGCAGCACCGCCAGCGCCAGCAGCAACAGGTAAGTCAAGGTTTGCAGTAAGGTAGCGCGATTCCTGGATTTGGCAGACCACTTCAAGCCGTAGTACGCAACCAGGCCGGCAACGGGCAACACCCAGAAATGCGTCGGGATCCCAATGAACATTTCGGCGACAACGCTTCTTGCTTGCACCCGAGATTCTCCTTCTAAATAGGCGGATTATTGCGGCCGTGGCCAGCAAATGCAAAAAGCCCGCTCTCAACAGCGGGCTTTTTGTGTTTTCCAGTGCTAACCCTCATGCCTTGGAACACATCAGTGCGGCGTCCAGCAACCTCGTGTGCCCATGTTACTGCTTGAAGGCAACCCGGTATCAGGCTTATTGGCTATATGGACCTCGGGGCGCCTTCTCGCGCCCGCCATTAGTAGCGACGATACTCCTGCCCACCATGATCACCGTCGTAATAATGGCGATGATGCCGCCCGTCATGCCAGTATGGCCAGCAGCCACTGAGCAGCAGCGAACCGGACAACACCACAACCCATGCAGTCTTGCGTTTCATGTGCGCACCTCCGACAAGCGAAGCCAAGGCTTGCTTACGTTGGACCGCACTCAATCGGGATGTTCAGGCTGGCGCACGCCGCTGGTCATCTTCCCCGCCAGGTTTCATGTAGCGGCTGGCCCGATTACGCGTATGGCGTGCCCCACAATCGGGGTCAGGATATGGCATTGAGAAACACATAAGTCGCCGCCAGGTCCAGTACCAGCACAGCCACCACGCTGAAAATCATGTAATAGCGGTCATCCTGAGTCATTTCTGCGTACCCCGCATGATCAATGTCTCAGGGCTTCAGCAATTCCTGTTCCAGTGCAGAGGTAAAGCCATGCTGCGTTGGTTGCTCGTACCTTACTGGCGGTACCCGGTAGGCAAGCGGGGAACGAGAGGAACAAGGGGAAGGCAGTGGTAATACCGATAATCCACGAAATCACTCAGGGTCAGCTAGAGTTTTATTGGGTACAAGCACCGCGAGATAACGATCATGCTAAAACAAGAAGCAGACGACGTGATTGAGCGTATACGGGACGATCTGAAAAGGCACGGTGTGCTGATCGGCTACGACCCGGAATTTACCAGTGCAGACTTTGGCTGCGACCTGGACTACCACATTGCTCAGGTCAGGGAGGATCCGAACAACCGTGTGTTGCGGATTGCGATACATGACGAAGGCTTGTGGGCCCAGCTCCGGCAGGGGACAGTCTATCGCTGTGTTGTCAGTGATTGCCGGGGGAAGCTCTTTGGCATTCCGATTGCGATAGAGCCGAGGACCGATGCGTCCTACACCATTCAGTACAAGCTCTGAAGCACCCGGTGGGTAGCCTGCCTGGCAGATTACCTTCCCTGCAGACCGAAGGCTGGATTATTCAGAAGCCACATCAGGGTTCGCAGTGTGGGCGTACCCATCAACAACTTGACGCGCTCGGTCAATGCCCCAGGCCTGCGACCGGTACATCGATTCGCCGGGCCTGGCTTCACGACCAAAAGCTCCATTTTTCTTTGTGTTCATCGACGCATGATGATTGCGTCATACCGGACGGCTCGAAGGCTCAACATCTGACCGTCCACAGCTGGTCAATCCGCGTCGTATAGGATTGACTCATCATCTCCCTCCTCATACCCCAGTCCGGTGTAGCCGGCACGCTGGCGGCGCGCATTGTCCCACTCCCCCAGCGCACGTTGATGTCATCCATCACCTGCATCAGTCGGTCACATGCCACCGATTGCTTCAGCGCAAACAAGTCCTCTGAAAACTCACCTGGCTGCCGCAAGTCCATCAGCAGCACCTCAGCCTTGCTGTACCGAAAACCGGGCCTGAAGATTCGGTCGACCGCTTCTGCGGCCAACCGGGTCATCAGCAGCGTATCGCAGGTAGGGTATGGCAGTTCTACCAATGCGCCCTGGGCGTGGTGTGACTCGTCCGGGTTGAACATGCCGGTGCGGATGCTCACGCGCATACGCTTGCATACTGAGCCCTGGGCCCGAAGCTTTTCTGCAGCCCGGCCAACGTAGGTGGCCACTGCCTGTTTGATGGGCGCCAGCTCAGTGAGGCGCTTGCCGAACATCCGGCTGCAACAGATCTCCTGTTTCGCAGGCTCGGCCTCGTCCAGCTCCAGGCATGGCGTGCCAGCCAGTTCGCGGGCAGTCTTCTCGATCACCACACTGAATTTCTGCCGCAGCGTCCAGGCATCCGCCTTGGCCAGATCCATCGCCGTGTGAATGCCCATCGCTTCGAGGTGGGCAGTCATACGGCGGCCCACACCCCACACCTCTTTCACTCCAGTATTGCGCAGCACCCAATCGCGCTTGAACGGATCGGTAATGTCGACCACCCCGCCCGTCTGCGCCTGCAGGCGCTTGGCGGTGTGGTTGGCCAGCTTGGCGAGCGTCTTGGTGCCGGCGATCCCGACACCCACGGGGATGCCGGTGCATTGAAAGATTCTGGACCGAAGTTTCCGCCCGAACTGGGTCAGGTTTTCCTGAATACCGGACAATTCAGCGAAGCATTCGTCGATGCTGTAGATCTCGGTGGCCGGAACCATTGATTCGATCAAGGTCATGACGCGCTCACTCATGTCGCCGTTTATGTGGAATAGAAATGCAACGCCTCTTCATAGATTTTATTGGTCCAAAGGCAACGAAGGCATCGAATCCGCCCGAGTGCACAACTGGCTGGTGCACGACCTCTACCTAGAGGTAGGATTCTCTATCCAGTCATTAACGTCGAGAAAAGGACGTCGCTTGAACCAGTGCCCTGTAACTTCGCGCGTTCGTTCGGTGATAGGCATTTCCACTTCGATATGCTCCGTGACTTCTAGTCAAATTATTGATCGCGGCGAGCTCCATGTTCACATGAACGGCGCGATTCCAGCAGCAACCATACGCGAGATCCTGAACGACGAAGCAACGGAGCTGCCACCCGATTTCATAATTGAGAACGATCTAATTCGTAGCGAGCCCTGCACAACCCTGGCAAGCTACCTGAGGCCTTGGCAGGTGCTGCGGCTATTTCCGAAAAAGCGCAAGAACCTGGATAGGATTTCCCAGGCAGTTGTAGCAAATCTGGCCGAAAACGGGGTACGTTTTGTCGAGTTACGCAGCAGCGTGTTGTACTTGGCAACCCTCCAACGATGCTCAGTTGCGCAGGCTTTGGAACACCTCATAGAATCGACCCGTCTTGCCACCGCCCCCTATGGGATGCGTAGAGGGTTGATCATGACGGTAACTCGCGGCGACTATGCTGCGGTTGGACTTGCCGCCCTGCTTCAAGCCTATCGGGATCTAGGTGAGCCAGACGATGTGGTAGGTCTTGATCTTGCCGGCGATGAGGAGATCCCTTACCCCGCAGAACTGCCATCGTTGTTCCGTGAGGCTAAGGAGAAATTGGGGCTTGGCATAACTATCCATGCGGGCGAAACCGGACGGGTGGATAACGTTAGAGCCGCCGTCGAACTGTTTGGCGCTGATCGTATTGGTCATGGCACTGCTGCTAGCCAGGATCCTGCGTTGCTGGAGCTACTGGCTGCGCGCGACATTTGCATCGAGGTCTGCCCGATCAGCAACCGCCTGACCGGAGCGGTCCCTGCCAATCAGGCCCATCCCTTGCGGGAATTTCGCCGGCGCGGGGTACCCTTTGTTATTTGTTCAGACAATCCAGCCATCCATCAACGTGGGCTGGCGGACGATTATGCAGTGGCTATGTCCGAAGGTCTCACTGCGGATGAGATAAACCAGCAGTTTGCGACCGCCAAACGCTATTCCTTCCTAGAGGGTCTGAGTTGAAAATTCGTTTTATGTCTGGCAATCCCCATAAGATTGCCGAGGTCCAGCGCATTCTCGGTCCTGTAGGCGTGGAAATCGTGCCAGTGTCGCGGAAGATCGAAGAGTTACAAACCGAAGATGTCGAGCGCTTGGTAAGAGATAAGTTAATCAAAGCATTTCAGGTGATCGGTCACCCACTTTTTATCGAGCATACTGGCCTGTACCTGAAAGGCCTAAATGGGCTGCCAGCAGGCCTGACCCAAATTTTTTGGGACCGGTTGGAAGCCGATCGATTCGCCGCCCTCGTTGCGGGGCTTGGGGAGTCAGCAGTCACGGCGAAAACGGTGCTGGGATACTGTGATGGATGTGAGATCCATTTGTTCGAAGGCGCCATAGATGGCACGGTGCCCCCTTTGCCAGCTGGCTCCAAGGAATTTCAGTGGGATTGTGTTTTCGTGCCAGATGGCCACAACCAAACCTTCGCTGAAATGGGTTCCGCCAAGGACGACATCTCTATGCGACGGAAAGCCTTGGACAAATTCGCGGCTCATTTAAAAACTGCAAGAGGTCCACGATGAACGCCGAATTGATGCGGGCCTACCGCACCAACAAGTTGATGCTATTCGTCGGTGCCGGTGTCTCCGCCAACCTAAAGCTGCCCACCTGGGACGAGTTAATTGCGCACATCTCGAGAGAGCTGGGATACGACCCCAAAATTTTCGCGACCTACGGCACGCCCCTAGCTTTGGCAGAGTATTACATAAAGAAAAAAGGCAGTTTGGGCGCGCTTCGCAGCTGGATGGACCGCGAATGGCACAAAACCACCACCGATGTTACTCAGTCCGATATTCACCGTTTGATAGCCGAGGGCAGGTTTTCGCGGATTTATACCACAAACTATGACCGTTGGCTGGAGTTAGCTCATAAGGCCTTCGGCGTTCCGTATGACAGGATTGCCAACGTGGCCGACCTTGCTAAAACGTCAGATGGTCGCCGTCAGATCATAAAATTCCATGGTGACTTTGAGGACGACGCCTCAATTGTCCTTGGCGAAACCAGTTACTTCCAACGTTTGAATTACGATTCACCGCTCGACATCAAGCTTAGCCACGATGTCCTATGCAATTCCGTGTTGTTTATCGGATACAGCCTTAACGATATCAACATCCGCCTGATGTTTTCTAGGCTGTCTCAAATGTGGGGACGTTCTTCCCTTGCATCCACTCGCCCCAAATCTTATTTCTTCACAAACCGCCCAAATCCGGTCGCTCAAGAAGTGCTCGGCCAATGGGGCATCGAGATGATCATTGCCGAGGAGGATGATCCCAAGCAGGCGCTAACTACCTTGCTTCAGAATCTGATGAACGAGTCCGGGGCTTAGCGGGGTTGAGGTTCTGGCGCTGGTGCATTTTAGAGAGAGCTGCTACCTTCCCCTTGCAGGGATCTGCTTTCGACCCGTAGCTGCCATCGCCGATGGCGAGCAAAAACGGCCCAAAGCGAACGGCCTTGAGTGAGCAGACTATCCTTGAGGCTTGAAGGCGTACACGAAACTAGGGCGATTCAGTCAGGCTCCCCTCCTTCGGCTGCCCTCAATCGGAGTGCACTTCTCAATACGCGGGAAAGGCTTTCGATGCTGCCGGAGCTCACCACTGCTGACTGGCGAGACGGGCTCTATCAGCACGTGTGGCGTACGGTGAGCCCCCTCCCCCAAAACGGGTTTAGGCCGTCATTGCGCGATTGGTAGCAACTATCTGTTCATGCGTAAGCTGGCTTCCTGGAGCCATAAACTTAGCCAACAGCGCATCGCGATTTTTAGGCGCCCTTTCCTTATCTGCCATTTGCAACGCCAATTTCAGCTCAGGCAATGTCAATTCAGTACAGTAAGCAGGCGTACCGGGCTGCTGACGCCAGGAGTCTTCAAGGCTTCCAGCGGCGAGCGCGGTGAAACCCGTATCCTCAACAAGATTCTGCGCGATTGTTTCCGCGTATATGTCTCCACCAGCTACAGGCAAGGCAATACGCGTTGGGGATTCGGCTGGTTGGCCTTTATCGGCAAGGGTCGCGGCGAGGACGGCGTTCCAAGCTTTAATAACCGGGTGGCCAATTCGCTTACTTACCCAAATGCTCTCTGGCAAGCCGTCATCGACTTCCTTGATTAATCCATCACGTCCCGGATAATAATTAGAAGTATCAATGACAACTATCTTCTCTGGAACCTTACTCATGATTGGTTCGAGATCAGGGTAATTTGCAAAGGGAATCGAGAGGATAACCACTTCCACCCCGGAAACCGCCTCCTCCTTGGTCACAGCATGCACGCCGATTTCATTAGCAAGAGCTTGAATGCTTTCAGGACCTTTTGAATTTGCCAATTTAACTTCGTGCCCGCACGCAGCAAGCTTTCGTGCCAGAGTAGAACCAATATTGCCCGCATCAACAATTCCGATTTTCATACATATACCCCTTGAGCTTAAACAAACAAAAATATCTGATTAAGTAGTGCTCGACGCCCTAGTGAAATTTTCGAAAATTTATTAGGGACAACAGCACGCATACCGCTAAACAGTTTAAATAACTCGGGTCGCTACGACTTTGGCAAGCTAATAGATCTTAATTGATACGCTTTAGAATATGCTCATGCATAAATAAGCTTGGAAAGCTGAACTATGTAGTTACGACTTGGGTTTGTACCGATCGTGCCGAATCTCTCGTTATACACTGCAAAGAAAAGATCTTGCCGTTTTCTTGAGCGCGCCAGATCCGCGTCAGCCAGTGCTTGGGGGAGAGCCTCGGACGTCAGCTCAGTGCAATAGCAAGGCGTGCCACACTGCTGTCGCCAAGACTCTGCTAAGGAGCCAGCATAATAGGCATCGAATCCGGAGTCCTCGACGAGTGCCATTGCCACAATGCGGTCTTGATCACGATCAGCAGCGACAGGGACGGCAATGCGCTCCGGATCGCCAGCAGGCCTGCCTGCTTCATTGAGCGAGGCGGAGTAAATTGTATTCCAGGCTTTCGCGAGGGGAAGGCCAATTTGTTCGGATGCCCACATACTGTCGGGCTGACCATTCTCGATTGCGTCCAATCGCTCGTCGCGTGCGGTTATGTAGTTGGATGTGTCGATGATTACAACATCTTCAGGCAGGCCTGTAAGTAGCTTTTTAAGATCCGGAATTCGTACAAAAGGTATTGAGAGAATTATGACGTCAGCGCCAACCAAAGCCTCTTCTTTTGTGACTGGAATCGCTCCCGTGGAGAGCACGTCAGCATCTATGGTGTTAGGCCCGCGTGAATTTGAAACTCTTACTATGTGGCCAGCAGTACTGAGCAATTTTGCAAGCGTTCCCCCGATAAATCCGCTACCGATAATTCCAATGTTCATAGAGATTCCTCATCTTTGGAGGTGGGTGCTCATGGTATAAGGCTCAGCGATTGCAGCCAGGCAGAGCCTCACCCCTAGCGATTGGTTCTACAAATGCATCACAGGTCTGTTAGTTCGCTGTCTCATCTGAATCTGGCAATCAGCTTAAAAACTTTGCGTTCGCCAACCGCTTCTGAGGCGGGTACTAACTGATGGCAGGTCGCGCCAAACCCTCAAGCGTGCGATGGAGCTCTTGAAGGCCTTGAGGTGTGAGCTGGCACGCAGTTCTGATCTTGTCGGTGATGCTACGAAGCTCATCCTCCATGCCACGGGCATGCATCGTGAGGTCTATCAACACTCGACGCTCATCGGAGGCATCACGTGTGCGTGTGATCACTCCGGCAGCTTCCAACCTTTTGAGTAAAGGTGTAAGCGTGCCGGTCTCCATGTCGAGGCGTTCACATAAATCGCTCACAGATTGAGGCGACCCATTCAACAGCTCCAGCGTGACCAGGTACTGCGAAAATGTGAGGCCCAGTGGTTCGAGGAACGGCTTGTGCAACCGAACCATCCGGTTCGCGGCAGCGTTGAGCGCGAAGGAAAGCTCTGTGGCCACGCTTCGTTGCGTCAAACTCATATATGTAGCCTGCTATAATGTAGTGTGCTACATAAATTATGCTCAGCCATTCCCGGTGTCAACAGCTTCTGAGGCTGCCGGCCTTTTTCCAGATGAGAGGTCACTAGAATGGCAGCGGGCAAATAGCTCTTGAGGACAGAATTTGTGCCTGAAAGCAATCGAGAGGATTTGCGTCCTTAAGCGGTGAATGAACCGCTACCGTGCAGGCATGAGCTTGTATGTGGGCAGAGCGAAAGCCTCTCAGGTCAAGTCTCTTCGAGTTGTCGCAACGAAACGCCCGTTCTTGAGGTTTATGGCGTTCCCTGGCAACCGTTCTTAGTGTCCAGGGGGCGGTACCCCAGCAATGGAACCGTTCAGCTTCCAATAGGGCAGGTCTTGTTTGAGTCACTCGTATCGGTCAATGGTTGAGTCAGGGCGCCTCACCAAAGCGTCTAAGCCTTGCGGCGACTGGTCAATTCCCGCCCTGGCCCAGAACGTTTCTGCAGACTGACTGAGGGTTGCTTTTGGCCGGGTCAAATGAATTTCCAGGGGAATGTCCCAGCTTTCATCGAGCGCCCGGATCAAACGCCCGTCCAGTATTTCCTGCTCCGTAAGGCTCTTGGGTAGCCACGCCACGCCCTTGCTTTCCAAGGCCATGGACATCAACACCGCTGCAAGGTGACTGGTGAACAGGGGCTTGAGGTGAAGGTAATCTTCTTTGCCGCGCAGTCTGTGCGCGACGATACGGCCCAGTCCGGATTCATGGGTGTAGGCGAGGTAAGGCAATGCTTCAGGAGAAGTACCGAAGTCAGCGCGAGCACTGGCAAGCGGAACGAGAGTGTCTTCGCCTACCTTCTTGCTGGTGAACTGTTCGGGTGCCAATAGTGGCGGAACGTCGGGGTGGCGGTGGCATAGCAAAAACTGAACCTGGCCATGAATCAGCATTTGCTCACAAACGGCCATGCTATCTGAGTGCAGTTGAACTGCCTCGATTGGCGCACCACTTTCGGAACTCCGGAGCCACTTCGGGAAGAATGTAAACGAGAGGGAGTGTGTCGCTGCGAATTGTAGTGACCTGGCTGCTACCCCTGCGACCTCTTGAGCTTCGCTGCGTATTCGGTACAAGGATCGGGCCGCTTCCTGGGCACTGGGCAAGATATGTCTTCCAGCCTCGGTGAGCGTAGCTCCGTGTGGTGAGCGCACGAACAGCTCAACTCCCATCCAATTCTCCAGAGAGCGGACTCTGCGGCTGAAGGCCGGCTGGGTTACGTGTCGCGCTTCGGCAGCCCGCACGAAGCTTCCGTACTCCGCCAGCGCTGAAAGATCTTCTAGCCAAACAAGTTCCAAGGGCCATGCCTCCTGTGCATAGGGTCCGGCATTAATAGCATTGGGCGAGCGCTACCTCAAAGCATAACGTGGGGCCACATACAACAAGAGGAACCCGTCATGCGTATCGTCGACATCCGTGAAAAAACCGTTTCCATTGCCTCACCAATCGCCAATGCCTATATCGATTTTTCCAAGATGACCTGCTCGGTCGTCGCTGTTGTCACAGATGTGATTCGCGACGGTAAGCCGGTCATCGGCTATGGCTTCAACTCCAACGGTCGCTATGGCCAAGGCGCTTTGATGCGTGACCGCTTCCTGGCGCGTATCACTGAAGCAGACCCAGAGACTCTCATCGACCACGAAAACAACAACCTGGACCCGTTTGCCATCTGGAAAACCCTGATGACCAACGAGAAACCAGGAGGTCACGGTGAGCGCTCTGTCGCCGTGGGTACCATCGACATGGCGGTCTGGGATGCCGTAGCAAAAATCGAAGGAAAACCGCTGTACCGCTTGCTCGCTGATCGTTACCGCAACGGCGTTGCCGACGATAAAGTCTGGGTGTACGCAGCCGGCGGCTACTACTACCCTGGCAAAGATCAAACTAAGCTCAAAGCCGAGATGCAGAGCTATCTCGACCGCGGCTACGACGTCGTGAAAATGAAGATCGGCGCGGTCCCGCTGGACGAGGACATCCGCCGTATCGAAGCCGTGCTTGAAGTGGTTGGCGACGGCCGCCGTCTGGCCGTCGATGCCAATGGGCGCTTCGATCTGCAGACCGGCATCGCCTACGCCGAAGCCATCAAGAAGTACAACCTGTTCTGGTACGAAGAGATCGGTGATCCGCTCGACTACGCGCTGCAGGCTGAGCTGGCAAATCACTATGAACTGCCTATGGCCACTGGCGAAAACCTGTTCTCTCATCAGGACGCCCGCAACCTGCTGCGCCACGGCGGTATGCGACCCGATCGTGACTATCTTCAGTTCGACTGCGCGCTGTCTTACGGCCTTGTCGAATACATGCGCACCCTCAAAGTGATGGAAGAAATGGGTTGGTCTTCCCGGCGCGTTGTACCCCACGGTGGCCACCAGATGTCGCTCAACATTGCCGCAGGCCTGCACCTTGGTGGTAACGAGTCGTACCCGGATGTGTTCCAGCCGTTCGGCGGCTTCGCGGACGGCATCAAGGTTGAAAACGGCTACGTCGGCCTGCCCGACATCCCAGGTGTGGGCTTTGAAGCCAAATCCGCCTTGTACGCAGTGATGCGTGAGCTGGGTGAGGGCTGATCATCCTCGGTGTGCGGTCTCTGAAGAAGAGGCCGCAGTACCAGGCGGCGCGCAGCGCCGCCAAGCCACATGCCCATCACAAAAATAAAATGAGGTGCTTTCGTGGAAATCTCCAAATCCCGCTGGTACAGCCAGCTGTATGTGCAAGTGCTGATCGGCATCGTGATCGGCGCGGCAATCGGTTACTTCTTACCCGACATCGGCGCCAAGCTCCAACCCTTCGCCGATGGCTTCATCAAACTGATCAAGATGCTCTTGGCACCGATCATCTTCGGTACTGTTGTTGTTGGTATCGCCAAGATGGGCAGCATCAAAGAGGTTGGCCGAATTGGCGTCAAGGCGCTTATCTACTTCGAGATACTGTCGACCATTGCCTTGGTCGTCGGCCTCATTGTGGTTAACATCGTTAAACCCGGCGAAGGCATGAACATCAATGCCAACGCCCTCGATGGCAGTGCCATCAGCAAATACAGCCAAGCCGCGAGTGAACAAGGCGGCACGATCGAATTCTTCCTCAATATCATCCCGCATACCTTCGTCGGCGCTTTCTCCAACGGCGTAATGCTGCAGGTGATCCTGCTTTCTGTCTTGATGGGCGTCGCTCTGGTGCAGATGGGTGAAATCAGCAAGCCGCTGATCAATACCATCGACTTGTTCCTTCAAGGCCTGTTCAAAATCGTCGCAATGGTCATGCGCCTCGCTCCGATCGGCGCGGGTGCCGGCATGGCATTCACCATTGGCAAATACGGTATCGGCACGTTGCTGTCACTCGGCCAATTGCTGGTCGCACTGTATATCACCACTCTGATATTCATTGTGGTCGTGCTCGGTGCCGTCGCCAGATGGTCCGGAATGCCGCTGATGCAGTTCCTTCGTTACTTCAAAGATGAAATTCTCATCACCCTCGGCACCTGTTCAACCGAAGCCGTGCTACCGAGAATGATGGTGAAACTAGAGAAGCTCGGCTGCAAGAAATCGGTGGTCGGCATGGTGCTGCCTACGGGATACACCTTCAACGCGGACGGTACCTGCATCTACCTCACAATGGCTGCAATCTTCATCGCCCAAGCGACCAATACAACGCTGACATTCATGGATCAGATGATTCTGTTGGCCGTATTCCTGCTGACTTCCAAAGGCTCGGCTGGTGTTGCGGGTGCGGGGTTTGTAACGCTGGCTGCAACGCTTACAACTATCCATTCCATTCCGCTGGTAGGCCTTGTGCTGCTGCTGGGCATTGATCGGTTCCTCAACGAAGCGCGGGCGGTGACCAACCTGATCGGTAATGGCATCGGCACCATCGCGATCGCCAAGTGGGACAACTCGTTTGATGTCGAAGCTTGTGAACGAGAAATCGCAGCTATGAAAGAGGAAAAGGCGGCAAGGAAGACCTTGCTGGCGCACAAGTGACTCGCCCTCACTTCCGGTCATCGCGCTTGAAGTCGGCGATGATCGGTCGTGATCTGGTTTCTTTAGCCCCGCAAAGCGTGCTCTGCACCAGCTGAATGAATTTGATGGAGCCGAATATGATCGAACGATCGCATCATGAATTGCGCAAGGCGTTTGGTGATTTGCTTCAAGGACATATCTGTAAATTTGCTGCTTCCGTATTCGATCCCATCTCGGTGCGTATGGCATCCGACCTTGGTTTCCAGGTGGGTATACAGGGAGGGTCTGTCGCCTCGCTTCAAGTGCTTGGGGCACCGGACATTGCACTCCTGACGCTTGATGAATATGTCGAGCAGGTCACCAGAGTTGGGCGTGCGAGCCAAATCCCTATCATTGCTGACGCTGACCATGGCTTTGGCAATGCGCTGAATGTCATGCGCACAGTCAGTGAGTTGCAGAAAGCCGGCGTTGCAGCGTTGACTTTGGAAGACACCCACCTACCGGCGAAATACGAAGAGCATTCGCCGGTGCTGATCGGAGGGGAAGAGGCAGCAGCCAAGATATACGCTGCTCGATTTTCCCGCTCGGATGATAGCCTCAGCATCATCGCCAGAACGAACGTGGCCGCTACCACCTTAGAAGACTCTATCGCTCGTACTGCGGCCTATCAGAAAGCGGGTGCAGACGCTATCTGCTTGGTTGGGGTCAAAGATTTCCATCACCTGGCAGCACTCACGGAACACCTCACCACGCCGATCATGCTTATCAACTACGATAATCAGGCGCTTAGCGATGTTGAGAAACTTAGTGCTGCCAATGTGCGCATCGTGGTCAATGGGCATGCCCCTTATTTTTCTGCGATCAAGTCGATCTACCAAACACTGCGTGAGCAAAGCGGTTCACAGGGTTGCGAACTCTCCCTCCCTGAACTGATTTCGAAATACACACGCGTTGAGAGATATCGAGAGTGGACAAAGACGTATCTGAAGGTGGGGCACGACTCACCACGTTGAGAAACCCAACAAAGATTCTTTGGCACGCTGCCCGCTTAGCTCGCCCATTGATGAAACCACCACACAGCAGCCTGCCGCCCGCCGAGCCCTCTGAGTGGGCATGCAAGCCGTCGTTTCTGGAGCGACAGGCGTAATTCTCTACATCAGGTTGTAACAGAAGCTGCGCAGGCCGCGACCCAATTCCAGCAGCTAGCTCTGGACGATGAAGGTCCGCTAAGGGTCGAAAGCGGTCGATCGCGGATGGCCGCTATCGACCCATAGCTGCCCTTCTCGAAGGGCAGGAGTCAACCAGGCGGTCACTCGACAGTTGTATTGAATGAAACATTCAAATGTCATGGATTGGACGCCCTTTGCAGCCAAACACACACTCATACGTTAGGTGCTAGAGCTTCTTGCATTCAGACAAGCTTGAACATCTACTGCTCAGGCTTGACGCGTTTGCACCTGGGTGCCCCCTTGCCACGACTGCGAGCGCAAAGCTGCTATGATGGCATATCGCCGCTAATCGGTTGGCTCAGGGAGAGATACGTATGTCTGAAACTGTTAACATTGGTGAAATCGCGGAGCGTCTCGTTGAAGACATCTTCACATATTTCCTATGGGATATAAGTCCAAGGACTAATGAGATTTTTGATTGCCATTGCCCTCATCATACTAGTGATAAGGGGTTGCCAAAGAGCGTACATCCCGGTGATGTAATATTCTCCTATCAAGATCCATACTTGGGGTCGACAGTATACCTGCATACCGACTTAAAAAGTTATGCTAAGGACTCTATTAGCAAGACAAAAATACGAGATGCATTTAAGTCACTCGGAATGACTATCGAGTGCGCTAGAGAGTCCGATTCATGGCGAACTGTTTTTGGTATTGATGTTTCAGAAGAGTATGAGGTAAGGGGTCTACTGTTTGTCCATAATCACGATCATGAGTACAGGGCGGTCTTCGGTAATTTGATCGAAAAGGTTGGGTTTGACTCAATACCCGTCCCAGCTAATGTCTGTATGCACTATTTCGGCCCTGATGACATTTTGCGCATGTTTAGTGTATGCAATGATATCATGCGCCTTATCAGTCAAAAAAAACTGTCGGAAGATTATACATTCTATTACCCGGATCTTGTGATGCAACACAGGCAGGGGGATGTTTGGGGGCAACCCGCAACAGTGGAGGCTCTGACAAGTCCATATCTGATAATACAGTATCGGCCGGGGCCAGATGCGGGAAACATCCAAGCTGGCTACATTGTATATTACAATCGCCCTGGCGCTTCCACTGAAGAATTTGAATACTTCTTGGACAGCCTTTCCCGATTTCAAATGCTCGAATCTAACAAGAGCGTGCAAGTGCGAGTTGCATATAGAGATCCTAATAAAGACCTTGTTGCGAACTTTAATAGAGCTAAAGAGAAATATGCTAGAATGTGGGGGTTTGACCCCATCCGCGAACAAGTACTTGCTGAGATAAAAATTACTCCGATTGCTTCAATGGTTGACACATACAGTCCCGGTTGGATGGGGTGGCGCGAATGAAACGAAGAATGTTTGGACCTGCATTATGGTATGCGTCTGATAAAAATATTTTTGACGCGCTAGTTCAGAAGCACAAGGTTGATGCGTCCACCCTTGCGACGCTGTTCAGAAATCGTAATACCATAGTCTCCAAGAAAACTGATAGAGACCTATTGGCTGAGCACTTCTCAAGACTCAGTCATGACTATTATGATCATAAGTTAATATCGGAAAAAATAGGCGTGGCGCCCAGGCGTGAGCGAGCAACTTCAATGGAGCTGGTTGGAGAACTAAGCTCTGAGGCGATTCAAACGGCATTGGAAGAGTTGAGAAGAAGTGTCACATCTTCTGGAGACATTGCTCATGTATCAAGAAATGGAGAAAATTTCTCCATCACAATTCAGTACTCAAGATATGATTATAAGAAATCCGAATTTTCGCAACTAGTTGTTAAAGACGCGGCAATTGAAGTAATTAAAACCGCTACCGGGTATAACCTTATATCGCCGCAGAATGAATTCATCAACAACATCCGTGACGAGCTTGTTTCGGTTATTGAGGATAAGTCTGATGAGCCCTTTGAAAAATTCAATATATCATTGTTCGGCTTCCCAGACCCTAAGCAGCGTACAAAGTTCTTTATCGAAACAATGACCGCAATGAAGGGTTTCACCCGAAGGGATGTCACTGATGTATTCGTCTACAAACCTAAGCCCGATAAAGAAAATGAAGATGATCTAGCATCGGACGAGGATGAGACGCACATTGAGAGAGTGTTGTTAAGAGGTAATGGCGTCACTCAATCTTCTATTCTATTGGACTTGGTGGAGTCTGATGAGTACTACATTGCCAAGATCTGTTGGCTCGCTAGGCGAACGCTTGGCAATGGCGATATCTACAAAATTGAGGCATCATTCGCAGACCCTAAAAATTGTGAAGGCTTCTCCGTGCTAGTAAAATCGGTTTATCCAAATTTGGACGGACGATTTTCCAAATATAGACCCCCCCTTAAACCCGAAATAGATGAGCTTTCACGCGCGGTAGAGGTGGCTGCTAAAGAAGTGGTTCAGACTTACCTAGCTACAAAGTGAGGCGACAATGATATCTAGGTTTAAGTGGTATTCTGTACGGTTGCCATGCACAGTGGAAGAAGCACTGGATCGACTAGATGCTTTCAAGTATCACGTAGGCCAAGAGGCTGGCTTTGTCGTCGACAGAGCAGCTGGTTCATTTGAATATTACTGGCGAACGCCTATGTATCTTACCTCTATTGATGAAGACGGCGAAGCGGTTCGCAGTGAAGTGTTTTCACTTAGCCGCCAGAAGGTCGAACTGATCAAGGGGAGGCGTTTGATTTTTCGAATTCAAGACCCACCCCGGTCATCAAAAGAACTATTCAACATGCTTGAAAAAACTCTGGGCTTTGGTTTCGGAGCAACCGCCTTGGCAGTAGGTGATGCTACCCTAAAGCAGGCCATCAAAGAATTTAAATCTGTAGCTCTTAACTCAATTAAGTTTTCAGGCGGAATAAGTGAGGCCTCAGCGCTAGCGCGTGTAGAAGTTGCGTCGAAGCGTGGGTTAGAAATGTCTTTGCTAGATCGTTTTGCCTTGGATGGCCGGACAGTGGAGTCAGCTTCGTATTCGGTCATGACCAAAGGTATTTCCGGGCAGGTCGGATTTACACGCTCGGGAATCTGCAAAATCAGCGGTGATCTAGCTCCCCTAATATTGTCGAAAGTCGAGTCGTGCCTGCTAAATCATAATTGATGTGACTAACACCACCTGGAGCCGTCAGGCTCCGGGTTGAATTGACTCATGCGCAGCGGATTGTAACCAGTCTAAAACGCTCGTGCCGGGTGGACTGGCGCTAGTGAATGCCACTTTTTCGTCCATTGACATGCGTCGGTAGCACACCCAGGGAGAAATACCGCTGGAGCAATTTGGCCCTCCCATAGTTTGTCAAATAGCGAACGCCAGCAAAGGGTCGAAAGCAGCCAGTCGCGAGTGACCGCTATCGACCCATTGCGGCCATTCGCGGAGGGCAATGAACGGCCTATAGCGCCCCTTCGACCATACCGCTCGATGGGTGTTCATGGCGTACTTCGATACAGACATGGCCTAGTTCGAAGCTACCATCTTGGCCCTGTGGGGCTATTCCAAGCGTTGCTACAGTGGGCTCCAACAAACTCCACCCACTGCGAGCAACTACCCATGAACAACCGCCTTGATTACTTCAAGCTGTCTCCCCAAGCGTCCAACAAACTGGTGGAACTCACCCTACAACTGAGCAAGAAACCGCCACTGGCCGATCTTGCCCACCTGATCATGTTGCGCGCTTCGCAGCTCAACGGCTGTGCGTTCTGCGTGGATATGCATGTGAAAGAGGCCAAGATCCATGGCGAGCGCGAGCTGCGTCTTCACCACGTGGCCGTATGGCGTGAGTCAGGGCTGTTTTCGCCAGTAGAGCGGGCGGCGCTGGAGTGGACTGAAGCCCTGACCCAACTGCCGCCTCATGGTATCTCCAACAGCCTGTATGCGAGTGCGCTTGAGCAGTTTTCCGAGCAGGAGCTGTCGGATTTGTCGTTCCTAATCGTCGCCATCAATGGCTGGAATCGCCTCAATGTGGCCTTCCAGGCGATCCCCGGCTCGTCCGATGAGCTGTTCGGCCTGAACAAGGCCAACCTCAACTGAGTAACTTGCTGATCAACGCGCCAAGCTGCTCGCCTGGAGCCGTCGTGGCGCAGTTGGTAAAACTCAGGAGCAGACCTGACTGACGCTGCGATGACGCAGCCCAGCGCGACAACGCTTGTACCGACATACCCCTGGCCAGCACCTGCTCGGCCAGGGCGGTGTCGCTTACGTCCTCCGGCAAACGCAGTACTAAGTGCATGCCGCCTGGCGAGCGTTCCACCTGCAGACCCTTCGGCAAGCTCCGGTCCAGTGCTTCGATGGTCAATGCCCGTCGCTCGTTGTAGAGGCGGCGCATGCGTTGGATATGCCGAGCGAAGTGTCCCTCGGCAACGAACTCCGCCACCAAAGCCTGGGTAATTGACGGTGACCCGGCAGCAAACAAGGCCCGGCCGACGCGCTCGAACGCTGCCACCTGCGCCTGCGGCACCACCAGATAAGCCAGGCGAATACCGGGAAACAGCACCTTGCTGAAGGTGCCGGCATACAGCACGCGCCCATGGCGATCCAAGCTGGCCAGCGCTGGAAGTGGACGGCTGACGTAGCGGTACTCGCCGTCGTAATCGTCCTCGACAATCCAGCCACCGGTGCGGGCAGCCCAATCGAGTAGCAGTTGCCGGCGTGGCAGCGACAGTGCCATCGACAGCGGGCTCTGATGCCCTGGTGTCACCATGACGACCTGAGCAGTCCGAGAACCCGCGATGGCGTGTTCTACGTTCATGCCTTCGGCATCAACCGGCACCGCTTCCAGGTCCAGGCCGAACTGGCGAAGCACCTGGCGCGTAGTGGGATAGCCCGGGTCTTCCACCCAGGCGCACTCGCCTGGCTGCAACAGGGTATGTGCGACTAAGGACAGGCTATTGCGCCAACCGCTGGTGATAAACACCTGATGGGCACCGCAATCGATACCTCGGGACACCTGCAGATACGAAGCAATGGCGCTGCGCAACGCTGCCAGGCCGTGGGGTGCCGGATAGTCCAGATCTCCAAGACGCATCCCACGGAGATACCGAGCACCGAGACGCGCCCATATCTTGCGCGGAAATGCATCCAGCGCCGGTACCCCCATCTGGAACGGCAACAGCTGCGGTGGACGCCAGAGCGAATCAGGTGCGTCTTCGATCACTTGGCTGCTGACTGGTAATGCGGTGGCCTCCGACACGGGCTTCTGCAGTTCAGGATTGATTACGGTGCCTTTCTGCCCGAGCGCCAGGAGGTAACCCTCGCTGGCCAGCAGCGAATAGGCCAATTCGACGGTGCCACGGGCCACCCCCAGCTCCTTGGCCATGGCGCGCGCCGACGGCAAGCGGTCACCGGGGGACAACGTGCCTGCGGCAACGGCGGCCAGTACGCGGTCGTACAGTTGACGATACAGAGGCAAGGCAGACTGCTCTTCCAAGGGAGCAAAAGGCGGCTTGGTGGAGGTCATCATGGCCTAGTTCATATCCCATTTCTTGGCTCAATCAAGTGGGTCAATGGTAGTCCAATATAGCGCCATCACCTACTCATGAGGGCAACTCCCATGACATCCCCTTTGCACAACTTCATACCCAGCGTGCTCGACCTGGCCGACACGTCCCTGCGCCCCCTGGACAGCACCCATGACCTCTGCAGCGCATTCCCGGTAATGCAGCAATTGCGCCCTCATCTGACGAGCGAAGCTGACTTCGTCAGCCGCATCGAGCGTATGCGCGTTGAAGGCTATCGCCTGATTGGTGCTTATGACTTAGGCGTTCTTGTGGCACTGGCTGGTTACCGCTTACAGGAAAACCTGGTCTACGGCGCATTCCTGTATGTCGATGACCTTGTAACCGCCGAGGCTCAGCGGGGAGGTCAGTGGGGCTCGCGCTTATTGCAAGCCTTGGAGCGACTGGCCCGCGCCAGCGGTTGTGCACGCCTGGTGCTCGACACGGGTTTGGCCAACGCCCGCGCGCAACGCTTCTACTTCCGTGAAGGCCTGTTGACGGGTGCACTGCGCTTTCAGAAACAGTTCGATACGCCATAACCCGCACGCACATCCAAGGAGGCGAACCTCATGACATCGTCACAACAGCCACTTGCTCCTTTGCGCATTCTTCGCCTGGTCGCCAGCCCCAATGCAGAGGATTCGGAAAGTCTGAAACTGTCCCAGCAGATCCTGTTTGCCTTGGCCAGTCAGGCCGGCAGAAGGGGTATCCAGTTGACCGATTTAGACCTCAACTCCTTGGCCCCAGTCGATGCGCCTTACGCCCAGGCGTTAGCCAATCAGCGCGTAGTCATAGCAAGCGGTCAGGAGGGTACGTTGAGCCGTTCCGACGAGTTGATCGACCAACTGCAGGCATGCGACGTACTGCTGATTGCCACGCCGATGCACAACTACAGCGTGCCCGCCCCACTCAAGATGTGGATCGACCAGGTGGTACGCGTGGGCAAAACGTTTCTGGGCACCGCCAAAGGCAAAGTCGGATCGCTGACGGATCGTCCGGTTTACGTCGCAATAGCTTGCGGGGGCTACATCAGCGGCCAGCATGCCCGTCAACCCGACTTTCTGCGACCCTACCTGTCCGCCGTCCTCGCCACCATCGGTCTCAATCACGTGTACTACTTCACCGTTGAAGGTACCGCCAAGGGTGTGGAGTCACTGAATACTGGGAGGGAAACAGGGTACGGTGAGGTGCAGACGTTCTTTGGTAGGGATAGCCATGGTGTGGATCAAGTCTGCAGCCCGCTTTAAGAACATCATCGAATTCAAGCGTATAGGTTTGCACATTAGCTGGGCGGTGTGCCGTCAAGCGGCAATCCGCATGTCACCCTCTTCATTGCTCAAAGACAGGAAAAGAAATCATGAGTCGACTCAATTGGTTTGAAGCTTCGCCTGGTGCAGCCAAGGCCCTTGGCGGGCTGCATCATTTCGTGACCACCGCGACAAATTTGCCAGCCCCGTTGATTCACCTCGTGTTTCTCAGGGTGTCTCAAATCAACGGCTGCGCCCATTGCATCGATCTGCACTCACGCGATCTGATCAAAGCAGGTATTTCAGTGGACAAAGTGCTGTTAGTACCAGTATGGCATGAAGCGCACTATTTGTTCTCGGATCAGGAGCGCTCAGCATTGGCCTGGGCAGAAGAAGTCACGCGGGTAAGCGAGACACATGTATCCGACGAAGCTTACGCAGCAGCATCGGCAATGTTTGCCGAAAAGGACCTTGTCGACCTGACAGCGGCCATTGCCGCAATGAACGCTTTTAACCGTATGGGCGTCAGCTTCCGACTCAAACCTGCCGCTAAAACGTGATGACCTATGACTCAACATGCAAACGCAGTACTTCAGAGACCGCCCTAGTATTGCCTACAGTCTGTTTCAGGCCTTTGCGGCCCCTTCTGAACGACGGGTATGAGCCGAAAGCAGTCTCTGACGGACGTCCGCAATGGGTCGAAGGCGGACGCTCGCGATTGACTGCGTTCAAAATAAGCTGGCATATGTCTCGGATTGAATGAGTGTGACTTACTCCCAGAATGGTGGGCAGACTAATCCCCTTCTCGTATCATTGCTCCTCCTCATCTGGAATGATTTTCGTGAATCCTTCACCTGGAAGTGTCTCGCCGATCCAATCGAATTCTAATGGACCGAAATGGGATGCCGGAGAAGCTGTAAGCCAGCTTTCCTGGGACGACTTGCGTATCATCAAAACGCTGAGTGACTGTAGCAACCGCGCGGCCACGGCCAAGAAGCTCGGCATCAATGTGTCCACCGTCTCGCGCCGGGTCGCGCAGGTTGAGAAGACGCTTGGGGTCGCGCTGTTCGATCATCGTAAGGCGGGGTATCTTCTGACTGCCGAGGGTGCCGAACTGCGTGCACTGGCCGAGCGCGTTGAACTGGACATCGTCAGTGTCACCCGCAGGGTTTCTCGCGCCGGCCAAGGCCCGCTGGGGAAACTGCGAATCACCACCAGCGACTCGCTGCTGCTGTACTTTCTAACGCCTATCATCGCGGACTTCAAAGCCCTCAATGAGGGGATCACCGTTGAGGTATTAGTCGGCAACCAGACGTTGAGTTTGGCGAGGGACGAGTCGGACATTGCGATACGTGCGACCAAAAAACCGGCAGATACCCTAGTGGGTCGCAAGCTCGCCAACATCGCCTGGGCGCCGTATCGCAGCGTCAAGCAGGCAGCGATTGCCGACCCCTTCGCTGAGGGGCAGTCGTGGGTATCCTACTCGGGAGGCCTGTGCGGATTGAAGGCAACGAGCTACGTCGAATGTCGGGTGCCCTCTGAGTTCATCTCCTACCGCACCGATTCCGTGGCGGCTGCGAGCGCGGCTATTGCAGCAGGTCTCGGTTTTGGCTTCCTCCCCTGCATGCTGGGCGACATTACCCCAGGATTGGTTCGGGCAGGCCAAGTAGTTCAGGAGCTTCAGGATGAGCTATGGTTGCTTACCCACCAGGACATCAGGAAATCCTGGCGGGTGAAAGCATTCATGACGTTCTGCGCCGCTGCCGTGGCCGACCTCAAACCGCTGGTCGAAGGTCAGCAGGCCATCCCGGTTTCATAGCGGAAACCGGGAGCACCGTTCATTTGGCGTGGGCGCCGATGACAGCTCGACACACGATCTCAATCAGCTGGGGACGCTGGGCGAGCCGCGATACACCAATGATATTGCTGGCCGCCTGCGGGCGTTCTGTGCCGTAAGCTGCCTTACGCACCTTGCCGACGACCGCAAAAGCAGCGTCCATGTCCAGCACATACAGCGTTTCCTCAACGACATCCTGCATCGTGGCGCCATACAGGGCGAGCAACTTGGCAATGTTGTCGTAGGAAACCCGCATCTGTTCGCCCATTGACGAAAAATCGCTCGGACGACCGTCAGCATCCAGTGGCGCCGGCGCTACCAGGTTGCCTTCTTCGTCGTGGTTGAACTGCCCCGAGATGAAAATCTCGTTCCCGACTCGCCGCGCCTGCGGATAGCCGTAGCCCTCTTCCCATGGAACGCCCCAGTAGGCGGTGTCGTCGTTGAAAGGTCGTGAAGCGGCCATTGGATTCTCCTTGGCGAAAAATGGATCGACGTGATCCGACTGGCCGAGATCCTAGCACCGGATTGGACGCTACCTGTGGTGCAGTTATGCTCCCTCAAGAGCGCAAAAATGCGCCACCGTTTCGCTGAGTGTTTCGCTATCTTGTGCTGGCACTCGGCGACAACCCGCCGGGGAAACTCTCGCCACCGTTCAACAAAAGGGAAGAACAATGAGCAATCCACACACTGAAGTCCTCACCCCGCTCAACAGCCAACTGATCTTCATCGATCAGCAACCGCAGATGGCTTTTGGCGTACAAAGCATTGACCGGCAGACGTTGAAGAACAATACCGTGGGCCTGGCCAAAGCAGCCAAGATCTTCAATGTCCCCACCATCTTCACCACGGTCGAAACCGAGAGTTTCTCCGGCCATACCTACCCCGAACTGCTCGCGGTATTCCCTGATGCGCCGTTGCTGGAGCGCACCTCCATGAACTCCTGGGACGACCAGAAGGTTCGCGACGCGCTGAAAAAGAACGGTCGGAACAAGATCATTGTTTCGGGCCTGTGGACTGAGGTCTGCAACACCACCTTCGCACTGTCCGCCATGCACGATGCGGGCTACGAGATCTACATGGTTGCCGACGCTTCCGGCGGCACGACCAAGGAAGCACACGACTACGCCATGCAGCGCATGATCCAGGCGGGCGTAGTGCCAGTAACCTGGCAACAGGTGCTGCTGGAGTGGCAGCGCGACTGGAAAAACCGCGACACCTACGATGCGGTCATGGAACTGGTCAAAGAGCATTCGGGTGCCTACGGCATGGGCGTCGACTACGCCTACACCATGGTGCACAAAGCGCCAGAGCGTGTTCAGCACGGCCCTACCTTGGCGCCCGAGGCCGCATCGATCTGAGACCTGATCAGCCCCAAAGTTGATTTTATGCTCAACAAGCGGGGCCGGAACGAACCGATCCGGGCGATCAGTCATGACGGAGTGCTTGAAGCTTCAGAAGATGCTTCACCGAATAGTGCCGCCCGGATCAATTCATCTTCAGATTTTTTCAGGACGAATTGATCTCCATGAACAGTGCTAAAGGCATCGTTATAGCCTACGTCGCGATTAAGTCGACGGGGCGGCTTAAACCATGGCAAGTCAAAACGGCCAAGCAGCTGATGTTGGATCATCTGGATATCGGCATTTCGGTCACCGCACTTGCGGAAGCATGCGGACTGTCGCGCAGCTATTTCTCGCGCAGGTTCAAGGAATCCACACAGGTCTCTCCTCAGCAGTGGTTGCGTGAGCAGCGGCTGAGGAAGAGTAAAGAACTGCTAGAGACATCGACGATGATGCTCGCCGAGATCGCCCTAGAGTGCGGCTTCTACGATCAGCCACATTTCTGCCGAGCGTTTATGAAATCCGAAGGCCTAACGCCTCAGGCATGGCAGCAACAGGTGGCTTAGCCGGAACTGTGTGCCGCTAAATTCGGCGTGTACTGCCTTCGTAGATTTCGCTCGCTAGCTCTCCTTTCCGGCATAGGTGGGGTACTAAGGTACTACGGCTCTCCAAGACAATTTCCTGAAGGACCGCTATGGGTCGAATGCCGCCAGTTGTGAATGGCTGCAATCGACCCAAAGCTGCCATTGGCGGAGGACAGGTCACGACCATTTGAAGCCACTCCCTCGCTACAAAGTGGTAATTTAGCCGCAACCATAGCAGACAGGTATTGGCTCATTCAAAAATCCAATACAGCTCTGCAATAGCACCCGAACTTACTTTGGAGGTAGCTTGCGCCGAGCTTTGTTGAGTTTAAAGCCCTCCGGAACTGGTTTGAATCTATCTCCTCCCTCTGGCCAGCGCTTTGCTCTACTTTGAAAAGCGCGCAAGGCGTCAATATCCAGCGTGGCAGCTATGACAAAATCGTTATCCCCCCCCCGCACACGTGCAATGTCACGCATAAAGGATTCTTTTGCTGGGGAGCGTACCCGGCTGTCACCATATTTTCGGTTATTCACCAGAATGGTGTAGGCATGTACATCTAGCGCAGCAGACTCAATAAGCGAAGCGAAGGTCTCTAGATCTTGATTCCAACTTAGTACCATCAAGGCATCCACTTCCCCCTGAAACCTCACCCGAGCCTTGCTGTTTTGCAACTCGGAGCAAACCATTACACCGAAGTTAACACCATTATGTATATATATTGGCTTGCCGCGCTTTCCTTGCAGCTTGGAAAATGCCCAGCACTTCCCATATTTCGTCGTTAGCTCCTTATCTTCGCCAACCGCAGGCTCTAACTTTGGCTGCCAAATTTTTATCGTGGCCGGGTAGCCTAGTCGGTTATCAGTAAGCACTAGACAGGCTTCACTCAGAAGTTCATTGCTCTCAAAGTGGCGATACTCGGTTCCGGCAATAAGACTTATGCCCATGGAACTCAGTCGCGCCGCTAGGCTATCTATCCATTTTAATGGAATAGAAAGCTCTGGAAACAATAGATAGTCGGGTCGAGGTTTGAGCTGAATAGCTTGATTGACCAGTTCTGAAATGCGCTGATATCTCTCGCGAGATAAATTGGGTTTATTGCAGGCCATTGCCGCCCAATCTTTGCCCTCTGTTTTTAGGTTCGTCAGAGCAACTGTGATTATATTTTTACGGCCTGTGCCAATCCGAATATATTTGCGCGACCTATGAATATCTAGCACATCCTTGCCATCCTGCTCTGAGGCGAGCAGAGTTGGCTTTATCCATACACCCCTAAGAGCCTGGGTATATCGCGCCCATATCACCGAAGGTTTTTCTTGAGGCTGTTTACCATCGGCCCTTCGCAAGCCAACACACTCCGGCGCAAGCTCCGATATTTCAGCCGGAGTCAGCGGGCGTGTAGGAAACAGATAAGGTAAGAAGCTTTCGTCCTTGCGCTTGCCGGGCTCAACTGCCTCAAGTCGGTTAAGACGAGTTGATCTCAAAAAATCTTTTAGCGCCTCAGTATTCAAAAGTTTTGAGGTCTCCATCAATTTTAGGATTCGACTCTCTTTATTACCTTTCCGTCCCCCCACTAACTTTCCAGCAGATATGCTGTGCAATATTCGCTTGTAAGGTTCTTTGGCTAGGTCGGCCATAGCAACCATGGGTGCTTTTTTATAAAAATCCTCCGAGCCGAAGCGAAAGTCAAGCAAGGTTTCAACTTCGAGCAGGCTGTCAAAAATTCCCTTCAAAAACAGCGTAGCAAGGCGCTGCTCCTTTCTGGAGCGTTGACCGAGCAATAACCTATTAGGGTCGTAATAGCGGGATGCCGCATCAATAAATAACCAGGTCAGAGTGCCTTTTACCATAGGCCATAGATTTTCTCCGGCCTTAGTGTTAACTCCATTGACTGCGATAGTTTTCCCTTTTGATATTGCCGCCGCCAACTGTTGCAAGGAGTTGTATGCGCGAAGTGCGATTTGTTCAGCCTGCTGCCACTCATTCAAGCTAATAGCGAAACCCAGCAGGCGGGGCAAATAGGTGAAATGCGCGAATAAATTATCTGGGCGAAGTATATGATTATGGGCGAATTGATAAAACTCCTGACGCTGCTCATACCATTCCTGTGGCGGCAGATCACGGGCCAGCGTTTCCACATGCCGTAATTGCAACGACCAGCTTAAACGACGAATGGTCAAGCCATCAGCGCGACGCAAGGTATCTGCGTTATCGCCGACGGAGCCCGCAGCTGACAAAACACGGGCGGCAGTAGAGTCTTCAAGTTGATCCGGTGAAGGCATGAGCCTGTGCTCGCTAGAAAGCTCAACAATCTCCTTTTCGATACTGTCCAGCAGGTCAAGCCCGGCGCGGCCTTGCAGCACGAACAGCTTCTGCTTATCTGATTGCAACACTATTTGTGTCTGACCTTGAAAATCTTCCCCCTGCTGTATCTTCCAAGTCTGGTCATCAGGTTTGCCCACTTGAGCAACAACCTCTGGCCCCATCCTGTCCTTCAAGTACTGCATAAACTCCTGACTGTTACGGATGGTGGTGGTATCACGCAGCACTAAAAACATATCATCAACATAACGACCGTAATGTATCGGAGCAACTTTCTCCTTAATCAATCGATCCCAGCGCCCCAGCAAAACATTCGAAATAATGCGACTGGCAGTTAGGCCTATAACAAGACCGCCAGGGATTGAGGATTTCCCTAGGGTGACTTTTTTCGAAAATTTATTAGCACCCTGAGTCCAGTGATTAAGGAATTTAGAAATTTCCTTAGTAAATTCCTGCTCTTCATTACTCAAGTTAAGCCCAAACTCTTCATAAAGATCAGTTGAGGCCAAAGCCATCGGGTCGATGAAATGATAAAAGCTCTTCAAATCCAGCGAGGCGGCGATAATTTCACGGTCTTGCTCAAGTTCGCCGCGAATAGCTTTCAACCCATCATTACGCCACTGCTGGTACGGCTGAAAGTATGGCGCGAAGGAGCCTATAGCGCTAATGTGGAATGGCTTGTCTTTGGGTTCGCTAAACAGCTCGTCGTTACGGATACGTCTTAACCTAGCGCCATAGCAGCTATCAGCCAGTTTGGCGTCGAACTGATGCCCCACCGTATTGATCCATAGCGCAGATAGGATATGGGTGTCTACCGGGAAGTCACCCACCACTCGAAACTCTGGGGTGATGATATGATGATCAAGCAGGTGTTCCACTGCGCGATGAGGATTGGAGAAGTGCACATGACCATTTGCAGGAACATTGTTCTTTGGTTTGACGGATAATTTTTTTGGTAATAGACGATAATCGCCAAACAGTTTTTTGTTGCCTGAAAACCCTTTGTTATTATGCAGGGATTTAAGCAGTTTTTTTAGGTTGGAGAGCAAATCCTGTTCATAGTCTGCAAATTTTATGGCCGCAGGAAAGGTGTTTTCAAAAAAACAATCTGCCTTAGCCTTGCGGTAGGCCACCAACAGATCTTCAAGGGTAATATTCTTCCAACCAGTAAAAACCGCCTGATAGGCCATTGTAGCTTCCCTGTTATACCGCTGCTATCTGACTGCTCATTCATTTGAGGTACAGTCAGCCCACAAGTTTTTGCTTATTGAATCGCACCCGGGTCTGGTAGTTGTCCCAGTGCGATTTTTCTGACTTAACTCTATCACCAAAGACAGCTTCTTGGATCACCATCGGTTTCGTAGGCACATCAAAAAGCGGCTTCTGGCTGATTACTGCCCCTCGCGACAGGCCGCTATGGGTCGATAGCGGCTCTTGTGGAGGTTGGTGTCTACGGAGCCGGTTTAGTCATTCTGAATCTCCAGTGTCACCTCTGTTAGGCCGGCACCGCCATGCATCAGATCTTGATTGACACGCGTGCCGCCTTGGATAGTCTTGCAATTGAGGGCTGCAACTGCGCATTTGACGGGCCTGGGTACCAGCATGAGCCCCCTCCCCGCAATTTTGGCAGCAGAGGAAGCTGGTTCCTCTGAAGTAGTGACGGCGGGCATTGCCGGTCGGATTCTGAACCCAAGGTTGCCAGACTGGGAGCTAAAGGATCGCTGCGACTACTCCTCATCCCTTACCGAAAAGGCACGCGTCGGTCCTGAAGGGTGAATAGACTCTGGTATCGTAGATATCTTCGGCCTCCATGACGTCGACTTAGCCACTGAGGACAGCCTGCCCAGGCGACTACCTTCACGATTCCCTGGGTCGAAAGCAAGAACTCTGGATATCGTTCGCCTGATCGCAATCACAGCCAAGCTCTTTGGTAACGGCTTGCGGATTTCCGCGGAGCAGATTAGAGCGGGCCTTCGCTGATGAAGCAGTTGGGAGAGGGTAATCGACCCGACTTGGCCTGTCTTTGTTAACCACTTTTTTTCACTGTAAACCACTATGGTTTACAGTGAAAAAAAGTGGTTAACAACCTGAGGCAGTGGTCAGAAACTGTTACCTCACCAATGGGTGGTACAAAAACTGCGGGCATATGCATGGTTCAAAAAACTAACCCCCTGGTGCGCAGTACAGGTCTAGGGGACTTGCCGGAGGCGTTGGGGCTACTCTCAGAGTTGATGCTATCACAGCACTGCTGTAGACCTACAGCAGTGCTGATGAGTGCCCGAGGTTCTAGGAGAAACCTACCTGCCCTCGGCCCTTCGGTTGTTGTGGCCAGTTGGCGGGCCTATCAGCCTGAACGATAAAGCATGCGCTGACCGCCAAGCAGGGTCTCGTCCCTGACCTTCTCTTCATATTGCGTACCGTTGGCGAGAGTGATCATGAACGTTGATCGGTCATCAATCTCAATCACCTCTATCGCATGAGCAGGCACCATTGACCATGCCCCAGAGTCATCATCGCTGGGCATTACGCTCATTACGCGAGTCACGGTCGCGTTAACCGGCAGACTTGCCAGCAGCTGACAGAAATGCTCCACACACGAAACGAGCATCATCCGCTGAAAATCAAAGCTGTTGTCCAGTTGCCTTACGCACACATATAACCACGGTACGGATAGCTCCTGCTCGACGATCGCCCATAACCTACTGCCGTCAGCGAAGTGCAGGCTACTGCGAAGCTCAGCGCCTGGATGAGTCACGAACATGCAGGCCACCCTGTACCGAAAATGAACACTATAGATTGTAGTCCTTTAGTGTTCAATGACGCTTCATCGTTCCTTTTGCAGGAGTCGCAAATGGAACTGAATGATGCTGTCGGCCAGGCACTGCGCAATGCTCGCCTTCGCAACGGCTTTACCCAGGAGGACTTTGGCAGCATAAGCAGTCGAACCTATATCAGCTCATTGGAGCGGGGGATGAAAGCGGTAACCGTCAACAAGCTGACCTTGATCGCCGACATGATGGGCGTGCATCCACTGAGCATTTTGGCTGAAGGCTTTTTGCTGCAGTCGGGGGGCAGTCTTGACGAACTATTCGCTCGTGTAAGGGCAGAAATCAGCGAGGAATGCTGAGGCTTTGCCAGCGTGGGCGACGCCTGGGCCCCTCGACCTAGTGATGGGACCGACGGCAGCGTAAGAAAAGAGGCGTCTAGAAACTCAACACTTTACGGTCCACAGTTGATCAATCCGCGTGGTGTAAGACTGGCTCATCATTTCTCTTCGCATCCCCCAATCCGGCGCGACAGGCACGCGAGCAACCCGCATTGTCCCGCGCCCCCACCGGTCGTTGATGTCATCCATAACCTGCATAAGTCGGCCACACGCAACTGGCTGCTTGAGCGCGAACAAATCCTCTGAGAACTCTCCAGGTTGCCGCAGCTCCATCAGCAGTACCTCCGCCTTACTGTACCGGAAGCCAGGCCTGTAAATCTTCGACACAGCATCGGTGGCGAATCTGGTCATTAGCAGGGTGTCGGAGGTTGGGTAAGGCAGCTCAACCAGCACGCCCTGGGCGTGGTGCGCCTCATCCGGGTTGAACATCCCGGTGCGGATGCTTACGCGTATTCGCTTGCACACTGAGCCCTGCGTTCGGAGTTTTTCCGCAGCACGCGCGACGTAAGTGGCCACGGCTTGCTTGATCAGCACAAGCTCGGTCAGTCGCTTGCCAAACATCCGGCTGCAACAGATCTCCTGCTTTGGCGGATCTGCCTCGTCCAGTTCCAAGCATGGAGTGCTACCTAATTCACGCGCCGTCTTCTCCACCGTTACGCTGAATTTCTGGCGGAGCGTCCAGGCGTCTGCCTTGACCAAGTCCATCGCCGTGCGGATGCCCATTGCCTCAAGGTGAGCGGTCATACGCCTGCCGATTCCCCACACCTCTCCAACCCCGGTGTTGCGCAATACCCAGTCGCGCTTGAACGGATCGGTAATGTCCACAACCCCACCAGTTTGGGCCTGTAAGCGCTTAGCCGTGTGGTTGGCCAGCTTGGCGAGCGTCTTCGTACCAGCGATGCCAACGCCAACTGGGATGCCCGTGCATCGAAAGATTCTTGAACGTACCTTTCGCCCAAACTGTGTCAGGTTTCCCTGAATTCCGGATAGGTCGGCGAAACACTCGTCGATGCTGTAAATCTCCGTCGCCGGTACCATTGACTCAATCAGGGTCATTACGCGCTCACTCATGTCGCCATACAAGCCATAGTTGCTGCTGAAGGCCTTGATCCCATGCCGGCGGAGCTTGTCCTTCACCTGGAAATACGGCTCGCCCATCTTCACGAACGGCTTCGCGTCGTATGACCTGGCGATCACGCACCCATCGTTGTTGCTCAAAACAACGATGGGGGTTTTGGCCAGATCAGGCCGAAACACGCGCTCGCAGCTCGCATAGAAAGAGTTGCAGTCGATCAGCGCGAACACCTGATCACTGCGCATGATCGCGAACGCTGTAACGCACCACACCCCAGATAACCAGCTCGTCTCCCTCCATGATGTAGCGAGCTGGATAGGCTGGGTTCTCCGATTTCAGGATCACCACCCCATCACGACGATACAGACGCTTGCAAACTGGCTCGTTATTGACGGCAGCAATCACCACATCGCCGTGTTCGGCTTCTCGGCAGCGATCCACGATGACGATATCGCCAGAGTAGATACCTGCCCCTTGCATGCTGTCGCCTTCGACTCTTACCAAATACACATGGGGTGCACGGATGTCGAACAGCTCATCAAGGGAAATATGACCTTCGAGGTGGTCAGCTGCAGGTGATGGAAACCCCGCCGGGACATGGAACGAATAGAGGGAAAGCGGTTCGATACCACCGGTGGGGGTACCCAGAAATGTGATGAGCATGATGGAGGGCCCAATGAAAACTGTATGCATGTACAGTAAATCTGGCATCGGTTTCCTGGTCAATCCCAAGGAGTGAAAATTCTGACAGGCGAGAGACGAACCATGTCGCCACGAGCAAATGCATAACCACTCACGCCGGCTAACGGAGGCCTACTCCTGATCTATGGCTACGCCCACGGGCCGATCAATCGTTTCAATGTGCCGACATGGACACACATCCAGATCCTCAGGCGATTGGAGGTTCCAGATGACAACAATCACACTATACTCAAGATCTATTAACCCATAAGCCGGGACTATTAGCGAGAAGCCACATACTTAGGCTTTTGGAGCACACCTGATATGTGCCTCATCAAACATAATGACAGTGACGCTTCATTTAGAGCACTGGGAACTTTCTAAACACATATTACTAATGATAGGAATACCCCTCACCCCTAGCTTTTGCCACGAAGAATTTCACGTGGCGTCCTACCATCAGGCGTAGATACATTATCCAGCTTTTGGATCAATGAGTTTATCTTTTCTAGGTCACCCTCAACGATGCCTCGCTCATCCTCAGTAAGCGGAACGGCTTGAAGAAAGCGACTAATAGAAGCTTTACTTTCCAAGGCCTGGGCCTTGGCACTTTGTTTAGGCAAGTTGAAATCGCATCCAGCACAGGCCATCCGGTGTGGGCAGCTACTCCAAAAAGGGTTTGTACAATAAGAATCACCCAAATCATAAAACATGTACGACTGCTTCAAACCAGCCTGCACCACATCATTATCGATGATAACTGATATTAAATTCGACAACTGATCGGCTTTCGCGAAGGAAGTAGCAAACTTAGTTGACCTGATCCTAATATAATGCATTGTTGAAGTTGGCGAGCTATGACCTGACCACTGCATCAGCTCCAAGATAGACATCCCTTGAGGCACACTTGCCAAAGCCGTTAAGGCCGACGCTCGGGCGCGATGACTGGTTATCCGTCCGCGACTATCTTCAATGGGTACTCCAGCTTTGGCACAGAGCATGGGAATAATGGTTCTATTAATTAAGGAAGCTCCGACTTTTTTACCTCGAAACTGAAACAAGAAATTAACAAGCTCTCCAGTGCGTTCATCCAACAACGCTACCTGGCTAGCAGGCCGCTGCTCTAACCATTCGTCAACGCTTTTCTTGACAGCAATAGCGACGGGTTTAACAAAGGCCTTGAATGTCTTACCGGCTGGAACATTCAGATAGCATAGAGAACCGGCCGGCACCCGCTCACCGGATTCGCTGACAATATCCGAAGACTGGGCATGCACACAATCTACTGAAAGCCTCATTATTTCATTGCTGCGCAACCCCGAGTGAGTCCAAATCACTGCAATAGCTTGGACGAGTGCGAATGGATAGTGTATTTCGGAAATAAGATCCGAAGGCGACAAATTCAGACTGGCCCATATCAGCTTCAACCAAAACGCATCGTCAATTACCCTTGGATTGACACCTGAATTGAAAGCAATAGTTCTAGGCGTTGCGAGATGAAACCTCGGATTCAACTTCAACCGCCCCCAACCCCACAGCTCGAAATCCATAAAAAACTTTCGCAAAACATGAATAAACGCACGTTTAGAGTTGGCAATCACCGGCAATCCCAAGCGGTGGTATTTTACCCCCGAGGAAGATTCTAGCGCCCAATCACCTACATTTAACTTGTCAACTGCCGCGATAAAATCCGCACAAATTCTTGCATCCCAGTGCAACGGGCTGCTCACGCCTGGATGGCTACGCTTCAGCCATAATCCAATGCGAAGCATGGAGCTATAATGAGTCTTTATTGTATTGGGTCGTAGAGTTGAGGTCTCCCGCCAACGAGCGCACCACTCAACCCACTCCGGATCGATACCCACTGTACTTTTTTCCTTCCAGAACTCGTAATTACGCATACGTAATGGCTGTTCAAGAATACCTAACGCAGCCAATCCGTGAGATATCTTACCAACAGACCTCGCTACCGAATCATTACGACTATCTTGTCCTTTGCGTAGAAAATCTTCTGTAAAACTCTCCAGCAATGGATTGTCATTTTCAATCATCAAATGAGCAAGCACACCAGAAATAGCCCAAGCACGACCATAGCCCAGCGATGTCAAGACTTGAGATAGCCTATCTAATTGTTGGTTAAAGACTGCACGACCAAAAATCGCGCATGCGCAACGCGTCTGGACGAAACCTTTACTCTCATAGAGTTTAAAACCTCCAAAATGATACGCCGCTGCAACCAAATAGGGGCGAGACCCCCCTCGGCGCTCAAGCAAATCCATCCACTGCTTTTCAGTCCAAGTCCAGTAAGTTGCATCACAAACAAGCATCCACCTAATCATTGAAGACAAGGAAGGAATGGCAATATTTTCATCTACACCGGCATGGGAGGCCAGATGCATAAGTGGCAGAATCAAGTCAGGAATTTTTTCGGCAAGATATCCCCATTTTCCACGACGGAATTGATAACTTAGGACGCTTCTATGATAATCCGAAAGCTCTACAACCCGGGGGTATCTATTCGCATCGAACGGAACATGGTGGAAATTCTGATATATGCTCATCTAATTACTCCCCAGCTAGGCCGCTTAACAGCTGACGATCCAGTTGCTCCATGGATGACTGCATCTTGAGAGAGAGGTCCGCCCCGGAAAGATGCACGTACATCATCGTGGTCTTAGGATCTCGATGACCTGCATACGATGTTATCTCGTGCAGTTTCCAACCAGACCGAGCGAGATGAGTTAAACGCAGATGTCTAAATGAGTGAGTACTTAGATTTGCGATATCTGTACATTTCCGCCAACCCTCTACAATTTTGCTCCACGCCCAATAACTAAGTTGACTGCCGTAATTGCGATCCGAGACTGAGCGAAACAAGGGACCACTAGCCCACCCTGCTTGGCGCAGATCGGTTAAATGCGACATTAACAGCGGCGCAATTGATGGGCTATAGCAGACCACTCGACCCCGACGATTTTTGGTGTTTTCCGCTCTAATTGTTATTAATCTGTGGGCTAGATCCAAATCTCTTACATCAAGCTTTATGAGCTCCCCCCTCCGCAAAGCACCGCAGTAAGCCAAGGAAAGCATTAAACGATCCCGAGTGGAGCAACACGCTACGTACTTCAGTAAAACAAACCATTGCTCATCGGTGAGCACACTTGGCAACTTGATAAGCCTTGGGATCAAGCCCCTGGCAAACGCGCTATTTTCAGATCGCTTGGATCGACCGATACTCCCTCGCGGAACAGGATTGTTTTCGCGTATACCAGTGAAAACAAGGTGGTCGTACCACAAGCGGATTGCTGTCAATCGCTGGTGAAGTGTGGAGTTTGCAATGGCTTGTGGCTGCCCAGGCAAAAGCTCGGCAACATATGAAGTAACCAGTTCGAAGGTAGCGGCCTCAGGTTTATAACCGTTTGCCTCACAATGACCAAGGTAGTGGGCCACACCCCGACCGTACGCCTCAACCGTGGCGGGGCTGCGGCCCAGGTTTGCCAGCAGTTGCAACCAATCAATGACTGATGGGTACCGCTCCAGAACCTTGTAATAGAGAGGAAGCTTGGCCATAGCACCACCCTCCAAAAGGGAGTAATCAGCTTAGCTCAGAAAGCATTCCACTTAACTTAATACAGCGCGTAATTACTACTGAAGGCCCTGATACCATGGCGGCGTAGCTTGTCCTTCGCCAGGAAGTACGGCTCGCCCATCTTCACAAAGGGCTTCGCGTCGTATGACCTGGCGATCACGCAGCCGTCGTTGTTGCTCAACACAACAATAGGGGTCTTGGCCAGGTCGGGCCGAAAGACGCGCTCGCAGCTCGCGTAGAACGCGTTGCAATCGATCAGCGCGAAGACCTGGTCACTGCGCATGGTCGCGAACGCTGTAACGGACAACGCCCCAAACGACGAGCTCATCGCCTTCCATGATGTACCGTGGTGGATATGCCGGGTTCTCCGACTTGAGAATCACCACCCCTTCACGGCGGTGCAGACGCTTGCAAACGGGCTCGCTGTTGACCGCAGCGATGACAATGTCCCCATGCTCCGCTTCACGCCCGCGGTCTACGATGACGATGTCACCCGAGTAGATCCCTGCCCCTTGCATGCTGTCGCCCTCCACTTTCACCAGATACACATGGGGCGCGCGGAGGTCGAATAGCTCATCAAGGGAGATATGACCTTCCAGATGGTCCGCAGCGGGTGAAGGGAAACCGGCCGGAACGTGAAACGAATACAGAGGAAGTAGTTCGGTTCCGCCGGTTGGCGCGCCCAAAAATGTGATGGTCATGATGGAATGTCCAATGCAAGCTGTATGCATATACAGTAGATCTGGCATCGGTTGCCCGGTCAATCCTGACCGGTAAAAATTCTGACGGGCGAGAGGTGGAAAATGTGCGGACGGTACTCGATCTACGCTTCGATGGATCACTACTTGCGCCAGCTGTCGTTGGATCTGGTCGTGATAAATGGCTATGACCACGAGCCAATAAACCGATACAACGTGGCGCCATCGACCCGAGTCGAGGTCATTCGCCAGAGCGGTGATGAGCTGACTGTGGATAGGGTCAAGTGGGGATGGTCGCCGTTATGGGCGAAGGGGAAACGTCCTGATCCAATCAATGCTCGGGCCGAGACAGTGGTGACGGGAAAGTTCTTCAAGGGGTTGTGGCCAGGAGGCAGGGCTTTAGCGCCTGCCAATGGCTGGTTCGAATGGATACCTGACCCAACAGATCCAAAGCGCAAGCAGCCGTATTACATCACAGGCGCCGACGGAGCCCCGCTTTACTTCGCCGCACTTGCTGAGGTGCACCAGAGCCTCGAACCGGATGAGCGCGACGGGTTCGTGATCATCACAGCGCCGGCGGACGAGGGGCTGATCGACATCCATGACAGAAAGCCCTTAGTGCTCACGCCACAGACCGCTCTAGAGTGGTTGGCCCCTACCACATCGCCTGAGCGCGCTGCAGCGATCGTGGAAACGGGATGCCGCCAGGCTGAGGATTTCAGGTGGTACCCGGTGGGCAAGGCAGTGGGGAATGTACGCAATCAGGGCGCCGAGTTGATAAGGCCGATTCGGTGAAGAGGCAGCAAATCCTTTCTACGGGCGCACCAGGCCGAGCGAATGTCGAAAATTCGGCGCATGGCATCAAGGTCTGCGCACCCTGTGAGCCCTTTTGTGTTCCAGCCGAGCAAAGGTGGGCTGTGGATCAACGAGCCAAGTGTTACAATCCGCCACTTCAAATCGGCGCTCAAGGCGCTGAACATCCGTGAACGCCGGCAGTACGACACCCGCCACACCTACGCAACCATGTGCTTGATGCCTGGGATGAACCCCGCGTTCATCGCGAACCAGCTCGGCCACAGCGTTGAGATGTTGCTCTCTACCTACGCGAAATGGATCAGCTCCTCCTCGGACTGGAGGGAGCTGGAGAAGCTGCCGCCCCGCGTCGAATTGGTCCAAAATTGGCCCAAGTATGACGAGAGGGCCTAAATACACCTCTGGAACCCCCGCAGGACAAGCACTTGATCTCCACAGCTAACATCACCATGCAGTTCGGCTCCAAGCCGCTGTTCGAAAACGTTTCCGTCAAATTCAACAACGGCAACCGCTACGGCCTGATCGGCGCCAACGGTTGCGGCAAGTCGACCTTCATGAAGATCCTCGGCGGTGACCTGGAGCCATCCGGTGGCCAGGTCATGCTCGAGCCGAACACCCGCCTGGGCAAACTGCGCCAGGACCAGTTCGCCTACGAGGAATTCACCGTGATCGATACGGTGATCATGGGCCACGGTCAACTGTGGAAGGTCAAGGCCGAGCGCGACCGCATCTACTCGCTGCCGGAAATGACCGAGGAAGACGGCATGGCCGTCGCCGAGCTGGAAACCGAGTTCGCCGAAATGGACGGCTACACCGCCGAATCCCGCGCCGGTGAACTGCTGCTGGGCCTGGGTATCCCACTGGAGCAACACTTCGGCCCGATGAGCGAAGTGGCACCAGGCTGGAAACTGCGCGTGCTGCTGGCCCAGGCGCTGTTCTCGGACCCGGACGTGCTGCTGCTCGACGAACCGACCAACCACCTGGACATCAACACCATCCGCTGGCTGGAAACGATCCTCACGGCGCGTAACAGCACCATGATCATCATTTCCCACGACCGACACTTCCTCAACAGCGTCTGCACCCACATGGCTGACCTGGATTACGGCGAACTGCGCCTGTTCCCGGGCAACTATGACGAGTACATGACCGCAGCCACCCAGTCGCGTGAGCAACTGCTGTCGGACAACGCCAAGAAGAAAGCCCAGATCGCCGAGCTGCAGACCTTCGTCAGCCGCTTCTCGGCCAACGCCTCGAAGGCCAAGCAGGCGACTTCGCGCGCCAAGCAGATCGACAAGATCCAGCTGGCCGAGGTCAAGCCGTCCAGCCGTGTCAGCCCGTTCATTCGTTTCGAACAGACCAAGAAACTGCACCGCCAGGCCGTGGTCGTCGAAAAAATGGCCAAAGCCTTCGACGACAAGGTGTTGTTCAAGAACTTCGACATCACCGTCGAAGCGGGCGAGCGCGTCGCCATCATCGGCCCCAACGGCATTGGCAAGACCACGCTGCTGCGCACCCTGGTCGGCGAGATGACCCCGGATGCAGGTTCGGTCAAGTGGACCGACAGCGCCGAAGTGGGCTACTACGCCCAGGATCACGCCCACGACTTCGAAGACGACATGACCCTGTTCGACTGGATGGGCCAGTGGACCTCTGGCGAGCAGGTAATCCGCGGCACCCTGGGGCGCATGCTGTTCTCCAACGACGAGATTCTCAAGTCGGTGAAGGTGATTTCCGGTGGTGAGCAAGGCCGCATGCTGTTCGGCAAGCTGATCCTGCAGAAGCCGAACGTACTGGTGATGGACGAGCCGACCAACCACCTGGACATGGAATCGATCGAAGCGCTGAACCTGGCGCTTGAAAACTACCCGGGCACCCTGCTGTTCGTCAGCCACGACCGCGAATTCGTATCGTCGCTGGCCACGCGCATCATCGAGCTGTCGGCCGATGGCGTGGTGGACTTCAGCGGTACCTATGACGACTACCTGCGTAGCCAGGGTGTGCTGGTCTGACTGATGGGGCGGCATGGCCATCTACATGGCTGAGCCGGCCTCTTCGCGGGCATGCCCGCTCCCACAGGTACTGCGCAGGCCTTGAATACTGTGCGGTAGCTGTGGGAGCGGGCGAGCCCGCGAAGAATCCACCGCCAGTCTCTCAGGCTGGCATTCCCCGACGAATAATTCGTTAGCCTGCTTTCATTTCCCTCCTGTAACAGCCATCATGGAACTACGCCCAAACGCCCGCCCGCGAAAGAGCCCATGACCGCTCAACAACCCGCCCCCACCCGCAATACCCTGCATATCACCCTGCAGATCCTGTCGATCGTTTTCTACACCTTCATTGCCTTCCTCTGCATCGGCCTGCCGATTGCGGTACTGCCCGGCTATGTGCACGACCAGCTGGGCTTTGGCGCGGTGATCGCCGGGGTGACCATAGGCCTGCAATACCTGGCCACCTTGCTCAGCCGCCCGTTTGCCGGGCGCGTTGCCGATACGCTTGGGGGCAAGCGGGCCATCCGCTTCGGCCTGCTGGGGATTGCCAGCTGCGGGGTATTGACCCTGCTGTCGGCCTGGACCCTGACGCTGCCGCTGCTGAGCCTCGCGTTGCTGCTCGCAGGCCGTTTGCTGCTGGGCATCGCCCAGGGGTTGATTGGTGTAGCCACCTTGAGCTGGGGCATCAGCCAGGTCGGCCCCGAACACACCGCCAGGGTGATCTCGTGGAACGGGATTGCGTCTTATGGTGCTATCGCGATAGGCGCCCCCTTGGGCGTACTGGCCGTGGACGGGCTGGACTTCAGCGTACTGGGGCCCGCCTTGCTGGTGCTGGCCGTGGCTGCCCTGCTGGTGCTGCGCAAACGTCCTGACGTGGTGGTGGTGCGCGGCAAGCGCCTGCCCTTCTGGTCCGCGTTCGGCCGTGTGGCCCCGTGTGGCCTGGGCCTGACCCTCGCCTCGATCGGCTATGGCACCCTGACCACCTTTGTCACCCTCTACTACCTGGAGCGCGGCTGGGCCGGTGCTGCCTGGTGCCTGAGTGCGTTTGGTGTGTGCTTCATCATTTCGCGGCTGCTGTTCGTCAATGCGGTCAACCGCTTTGGTGGCTACAACGTGGCGGTCGCCTGCATGGCCACCGAAGTGCTTGGCCTGAGCTTGTTATGGCTGGCACCTTCCCCGGCCTGGGCGCTGGTCGGCGCTGGGCTTACCGGTTTCGGGCTGTCGTTGGTGTACCCGGCGCTGGGCGTAGAGGCAATCAAGCAGGTCCCCAGCAGCAGCCGTGGCGCGGGGCTAGGCGCCTATGCGGTGTTCTTTGACATGGCCTTGGCCATCGCCGGGCCGGTAATGGGCGCAGTGGCCGTGCACTTCGGCTATGCCTCGATCTTCTGCGTGGCGGCCCTGTTGGCCCTGGCCGGGGTGGGCCTAACGCTGTTGCTGTCGCGGCGCGCCCGCCTCGGCTGACCGCTCGCCCGGTTGCGGTGCACCCAGCGCCTGGCTGAAGAACGCCGCCGTTTCGCGCTCCAGCGAATGATGAATATGGCGTCGATCCACGCCCTCGGCATCTTTGCACAGTACGGGCATTCGCGTGTATTGCTCGGCGTCGCAATGGGCCATGAACACAAAGTGGCCGGCGCCGGCCAGCAAGCGGTAATCCGGTGTGACCGGCAGTTTGCGGGCCAGTGCTTCGGCGTTGCGGTCCACGGCCACCAGTTGATCGCTGTCTCCGCTGTAGATCAGGGCGGGTACCTGCACTCCGGCCAGGGCATGGCGCCCGAACAGCAAGCTTAACGGGGCCATCAGCATCACCGCCCCCACCCGCTGGTCTGCCTGGGGCGCCAGCTCGCTGCGGTCGGCAATCAGAATCCCGTGGGTTTTGCAGGCGTCGGCGTCGTTCGGACGTTCCAGGCAGTACTGGCGCAGGCGGTCCAGGTCGGGGCGCGCGCCAGACAGTATCAACGCGGTTTCGCCGCCGGCCGAATAGCCGATCACACCGACCTTGCCTTCATTCAGGTAAGGCCCGAGCAATGCATCGTCACGGGCAGCACCAATGGCAGCGCTGACTTGCAGTGGCCGGCCATAAAGATTGCTCAGGGTACCCAGGCGAGTGTGGTCGCGGGCGTTGTCCCCCGGGTGCACGACAGCTACCACCACGAACCCCTGGCGCGCCAGGGACGTGGCCAGGTAATGCAAGGCCAACGGGCTGCCGGTGTTGCCGTGAGACAACACCAGTAACGGGAACCGGCCCATGGCAACGGGTGCCTCTTCAGCCACCTCGACTGGGTAGCCGTCTATACGGCTGCGATGGGTTGACCCAACGGCCGGATAAAAAGCCAGGGCTTGCATTGGCCGGTTATCGACCGGGTCGGCCAGTGTCATGTGGTGCAGGCCGGCCACCCATGGCGCAGCCTCGGCGTGGGCCAGCAGGCCGGCGAGCAGGGCCAGTGCCAACATGCAGCGTGGAAGGGTCATCGGCCGGCGGTTCCTTGCAGGGCGAAGTGATAGCCCAGCATAGAACCGGCCTGGCCGGCACAGCATGAAAACTGGATGAAACCGTCGTCATGCATGTGGCGTGCGCGCCCTATGCATTTGCGCATGGCATCGAACCCGTGGCATAGATGCAGGTCCACGTCTTTACGTGACCGTTTCGCGCCATTGAAGGAGATTCATGCATGAGCAAGCCCGCCTATGTGCCACCTAAGGTCTGGCGCAACGACGCAGCATCCGGCGGCCAGTTCGCCAGCATCAACCGCCCGGTTGCAGGCCCGACGCACGACAAGGACCTGCCGCAGGGCCAACACCCGCTGCAGTTGTATTCCCTGGCCACGCCCAATGGCGTCAAGGTCACCGTTGCCCTTGAAGAGCTGCTTGCTTTGGGCCACAGCGGTGCCGAGTACGATGCCTGGCTGATCCGCATCGGCGAGGGCGACCAGTTCTCCAGTGGCTTCGTCCAGGTAAACCCCAACTCGAAGATCCCTGCCCTGCTCGACCGTAGTGTCGAGCCACCTGTGCGGGTGTTCGAATCGGGATCGATCTTGCTGTATCTGGCGGACAAGTTCGGTGCCCTGCTGCCGAAATCGCCGGCTGCACGCACCGAAAGCCTGAACTGGTTGTTCTGGCAGATGGGCGCAGCGCCTTACCTGGGTGGTGGCTTTGGCCACTTCTACGTGTATGCACCAGAGAAGGACGAGTACGCCATCAACCGCTTCACCATGGAAGCCAAGCGCCAGCTGGATGTACTCGACCGCCGCCTGGCCGAAAGCCGCTACCTGGGCGGCGACGAGTACAGCATTGCCGATATCGCCGTGTGGCCATGGTATGGCCAGTTGGTGCGCGGCAACCTGTATGGCGCGGCGGAGTTCCTGGCGGTTGACGAATACCCCAACGTGCAGCGCTGGGCCGAAGAAATTGCCCAGCGCCCGGCGGTGCAGCGCGGCACCCGGGTGAACCGGACCTGGGGAGATGAAGACAGCCAGGTGCCCGAGCGGCATTGCGCGGCGGACCTGGATTGAGGGCTAGCCGGGGTCGCTACGCGACCCCAACAATGCCCGCCTGCATAAAACCGTTTGCCCGCGCGCAAACCTGCGTCCGTCAAGCCCTTCTTGTACACTCCTCGCATTAGCCCCCACCTGCACATTTTTTTGGTGAACGCATGATCGAGGTAACCGAGGTTTCCATTGCCGAGCTGCGCGACGCGCTCGAATCGGGCCGCACGACGGCGGTCGAGCTGGTCAAGGCCTACCTGGCGCGTATCGACGCCTACGATGGCGCCGACACCGCCACGGCCCTGAACGCCGTGGTGGTGCGCAACCCGGAGGCGCTGAAAGAAGCCGAGGCCTCCGACGCCCGCCGCGCACAGGGCCAGGTGCTGAGCCCGCTGGACGGCATCCCCTACACCGCCAAGGACAGCTACCTGGTCAAAGGCTTGACCGCTGCTTCCGGCAGCCCTGCCTTCAAGGACCTGGTCGCCCAGCGCGACGCCTTCACCATCGAGCGCCTGCGCGCCGCCGGTGCCGTGTGCCTGGGCAAGACCAACATGCCGCCCATGGCCAACGGTGGTATGCAGCGCGGCGTGTATGGCCGCGCCGAAAGCCCGTACAACGCCAACTACCTGACCGCGCCGTTCGCCTCGGGCTCCTCCAACGGTGCCGGCACCGCCACCGCCGCCAGCTTCAGCGCCTTCGGCTTGGCTGAAGAAACCTGGTCCAGTGGCCGTGGCCCGGCGTCCAACAACGGTTTGTGCGCCTATACCCCATCGCGCGGGGTGATTTCGGTGCGTGGCAACTGGCCGCTGACCCCGACCATGGACGTGGTGGTGCCTTACGCCCGCACCATGGCCGACTTGCTGGAAATCCTCGATGTGGTGGTAGCCGATGACGCTGACAAGCGCGGCGACCTGTGGCGCTTGCAGCCTTGGGTGCCGATTCCGGCAGCGTCGACGGTGCGCCCTGCGTCTTACCTGGATCTGGCCGTGGATGCCGGTGCCCTCAAAGGCAAGCGCTTTGGTGTGCCACGCATGTACATCAATGCGGATGCCGAAGCTGGCACCTCCGAAAAGCCGGGCATCGGCGGCCCGACCGGCCAGCGCATCAACACCCGCGCCACGGTGATCGCCTTGTGGCAGCAGGCGCGCCAGGCCCTGGAAGCGGCCGGTGCCGAAGTACTGGAAGTGGACTTCCCGCTGGTGTCCAACTGCGAGGGCGACCGCCCGGGTGCCCCGACTGTTTACAACCGTGGCATTGTCAGCAAGGAATTCCTGCACGACGAACTGTGGGAGCTTTCGGGCTGGGCCTTCGACGACTTCCTGCGCGCCAACGACGACCCCAAGCTCAACCGCCTGGCCGATGTCGATGGCCCACAGATCTTCCCCCACGACCCGGGTACCCTGCCCAACCGTGAAGACGACCTGGCTGCCGGCATGGACGAATACGTCAACATGGCCAAGCGTGGTCTGAAAACCTGGGACCAGATCGAGACCCTGCCTGACGGCCTGCGCGGCCTGGAAAAGACCCGCAAGCTGGACCTGGAAGACTGGATGGACAATCTGGGCCTGGACGCGGTGCTGTTCCCGACCGTTGCCGATGTGGGCCCGGCCGACGCCGATGTCAACCCGGCCTCGGCCGACATCGCCTGGAGCAACGGTATCTGGGTGGCCAACGGCAACCTGGCGATCCGTCACCTGGGTGTGCCAACCGTCACCGTGCCGATGGGCGTGATGGCCGACATCGGCATGCCGGTGGGGCTGACCTTTGCCGGGCGGGCTTACAGCGACAATGCGCTGTTGAGCTTCGGTGCAGCCTTCGAGGCGACCGGCTCGCGCCGCATGATCCCGCCACGCACCCCAGCCCTGAGCTGATTATTGGGGCTGCTTTGCAGCGAAGATCGCACAATTCAACTTAATGTGTAAAAATACACAAAAAGTTGAATTGTGCGATCTGCCATGCCCATCTCCCCCAGCGAAGAACGCCACCTCACCCTCTCTGTGCTCAAGGCCGCCATCCAGGCCTTGGGTAGCGTTGCCGCACGCAACATGGAAATCCTCCTGCACGACCTCGACCACCCGGAGCACTCCGTGGTGGCGATCGTCAACGGCCACCTGTCCGGCCGTAGCGTCGGCAGCCCGATTATTGCAGCCCCGGAACAGGACCAAGGCTTCAAAGCATTGATGCAGGCCTCGGCCGATCAGCGCGGCTGCGAGCCCGTGGTACTCCCCGACTACCCCACCACGCTCAAGGGCCGCACCCTGCGCAGCGCCACCGCTATCTTTCGAGACAGCACCGGCCACCCCTTCGCCAGCCTCTGTGTCAACACCGACATCACCGGCCTGGACGCAGCCATGAGCTTTCTCCAGCAGTTGCAACCGTTGGGTGCCACACCCGCGGTAAGCGAGCCTGCCGACATGGAACTGCTGATGAGTGAAATCATCCAGGCCTCGCTTCAGCGCAGCGGCCAGGGGCGAATGAACAAACAGGCCAAAGTCGAGGCTGTTCGAGTCATGCAGGAGCGTGGCTTGTTCATCGTCAAAGGCGGCGTGGAAAAGGCTGCCAGTGCCCTCGGCGTGACCCGCTACACCATTTACAACTACCTTGAACAATTGCGCGGAGCCAGCCAATGACCTTGCATATCCAAACACCCCTGATCGAATCCCGACCGCTGTCGTTGGCCGCCGGCTGCAATGTCTGGCTCAAACTCGATGCCCTGCAACCTTGCGGCTCGTTCAAGCTGCGCGGGGTGGGCCATGCCTGCGAAGTGCATCAGGCCCGCGGCGCCAAACAGTTCATCTCGTCCTCGGGGGGCAACGCCGGCCTGGCGGTGGCATACGCCGGGCGCAAGCTGGGCGTACCGGTAACCGTAGTAGTCCCCGAAACCACCACTGAGCGAGCCAAGGAATTGCTGCGTCTGGAAGACGCCAAGGTGGTGGTGCATGGCAGCTCCTGGCAAGAAGCCAACGCCCTGGCACAGACCCTCGTCGGCCCGGATGACGCCTTTATCCACCCGTTTGACGACCCGCTGTTATGGACCGGGCATGCCAGCCTGATCGATGAAGTGGCCGAAGCCGGCGTGAAGCCCGACGCTGTGGTGCTGTCGGTAGGTGGCGGCGGCTTGCTCAGCGGCGTGGTCGAAGGGTTGCAGCGCAACGGGTGGGGCGAGGTACCGGTGCTGGCAGTGGAAACCAACGGTGCAGCTTCGCTGCATGCGGCCATGCAGGCGGGGCATTCGGTTGAACTGGAGCGTATTGCTTCCGTGGCAACGTCGCTGGGGGCAAAGCGCGTCGCAAATCAGGCGCTGATCTGCGCGCAGCAGCACCCGGTGCACAGCCACTTGGTCAGCGATCGCGCAGCGCTGGAGGCCTGCGAGCGGTTCCTGCTGGACCATCGCCTGCTGGTCGAACCGGCGTGCGGGGCCGCGTTGGCATTGGCGTATGCGCCGGGCGCACTGGCGCAATACCAGAGCGTGCTGGTGGTGGTTTGTGGCGGTGCTACCGCAACGCTGGCGCAGATTAAGGCGTGGTTGCAGCAAGCTGATTGAGGCTGCCACCTGTCGGTGGTGATTACGATAGTCACATGCGTCTGTTCTACTGAGCCCGCCGCAACCGGAAAAATGCCCTCGCAACGGCGTCACCCCTGACGAAATGCGTATCGCACCCTTTCGGTCTGCGGCAAGTGAAGGCACAATGCGTGTCCTTTTTTTGGCCGGCCTGGCCGGGGGCCTTTAAATGATCAAGACGCCGTATTACCTCATCGACAAAACCAAGCTGCTCAGCAACATGGAGAAGATCGCCTACGTGCGTGAACACTCCGGTGCCAAGGCGCTGCTTGCCCTCAAGTGCTTCGCCACCTGGTCGGTGTTCGACCTGATGCAGCAGTACATGGACGGCACCACCTCGTCCTCCCTCTTCGAGCTCAAGCTCGGCCGCCAGAAGTTCGCCGGTGAAACCCACGCCTACAGCGTGGCCTGGGCCGACGATGAGGTCGAGGAAATGCTGGAGAACTGCGACAAGATCATCTTCAACTCGATCGGCCAACTGCAGCGCTTTGCCGAACAGTCCGAAGGCAAGGTACGCGGCCTGCGCGTCAACCCGCAAGTCAGCAGCTCCGACTACCTGCTGGCCGACCCGGCGCGCCCGTTCAGCCGCCTGGGCGAATGGGACCCGGCCAAGATCGAACAGGTGATCGAGCAGATCTCCGGCTTCATGTTCCACAACAACTGCGAGAACGGCGACTTCGGCCTGTTCGACAAGATGCTCACGCATATCGAAGAACGTTTCGGCCACCTGCTGCACAAGGTCGAGTGGGTCAGCCTGGGTGGCGGCATCCACTTCACCGGTGAAGACTATGCGGTAGACGCCTTCTGCGCGCGCCTCAAGGCCTTCTCGGAGAAATACGGCGTACAGGTGTACCTGGAGCCGGGCGAAGCGGCCATCACCAACAGCGCCTCGCTGGAAGTGACCGTGCTCGACACCCTGTACAACGGCAAGCACCTGGCCGTGGTCGACAGCTCCATCGAAGCGCACCTGCTCGACCTGCTGATCTACCGCCTCAACGCCAAGATGGCCCCGAATGACGGCGAGCACACCTACATGGTCTGCGGCAAGTCGTGCCTGGCCGGCGACATTTTCGGCGAGTACCAATTCGATCGTCCGTTGGCCATTGGTGATCGCCTGTCGTTCGTCGACACGGCGGGTTACACCATGGTCAAGAAAAACTGGTTCAACGGTCTGAAAATGCCTTCCATCGTGGTCAAGCAACTCGACGGCAGCGTCGAAGTCGTCCGCGAGTTCGGTTTCGAAGACTACGTTTCCAGCCTGTCGTAAGACTGGCTACTCAAGTAAGGAGCAAAGGGTAAATTGAAGAAGAACGTTCTTATCATTGGTGCAGGAGGTGTCGCCAAGGTGGTGGCCCACAAGTGCGCGCAGCATAACGACGAACTGGGTCGTATCGCTATCGCGTCACGGAACATCTCCAAATGCCAGGCCATCATCGACAGCGTCAAGGCCAAGGGTAGCCTCAAGGTACCCGCCGACATCCAGGCCTTCTCGCTCAACGCCCTCGATGTCGAGGCAACCAAGGCACTGATCCGCGAAACCGAATCGCAGATCGTGATCAACGTGGGGTCCGCCTTCCTCAACATGTCGGTGCTGCGCGCCTGCATCGATACCGGTGTCGCCTACCTGGACACCGCCATCCACGAAGAGCCGGGCAAGATCTGCGAAACCCCGCCGTGGTACGGCAACTACGAGTGGAAACACCTCGAAGAGTGCCAACAAAAGAACATCACTGCCATTCTCGGCGTCGGTTTCGACCCGGGTGTGGTGAACAGCTACGCCAAACTGGCGCAGCAGCAGTATTTCGACAGCATTGATTCGATCGACATTCTCGACGTCAATGCCGGTTCGCATGGCAAGTACTTTGCCACCAACTTCGACCCGGAAATCAACTTCCGCGAGTTTACCGGGCAAGTGTGGAGCTGGCAGAACAGCCAGTGGACCAGCAACACCATGTTCGAGGTCAAGCGTACTGACGACCTGCCGGTGGTAGGTTCGCAAAACCTGTACCTGACCGGTCACGATGAAGTTCACTCGATCTCGAAGAACCTCAACGTGCCGAACGTGCGTTTCTGGATGAGCTTCGGCGAGCACTACATCAACGTGTTCACCGTGCTGAAAAACCTGGGCCTGCTCAGCGAGCAACCGGTGAAAACCGCCGAAGGCCTGGAAGTGGTACCGCTGAAAGTGGTCAAGGCCGTGCTGCCGGACCCAGCCTCGCTGGCCCCAGGCTACACCGGCAAGACCTGCATCGGTGACCTGGTCAAAGGCACCAAGGATGGCCAGCCGCGCGAAGTGTTCATCTACAACGTGGCTGACCACGAAGAGGCCTACGCCGAAACCGACAGCCAGGGTATTTCCTACACTGCCGGCGTACCGCCAGTGGCTGCCGCCCTGCTGGTAGCTCGTGGCGAGTGGGATGCCAAGCGCATGGTCAACGTCGAGGAGCTGCCAGCCGAGCCGTTCCTCAAGGCGCTGGACGTGATGGGCCTGCCGACCCGCGTTAAAGATGAAAAAGGTGATCGTCCCTGGGACGCTGAAGCCTAAGTAGCAAACAGAAGGGGTGCCACATGGCGCCCCTTCTGCTTTTCCAGGCCAGGCCTCTACTTCCGGGCCTCCAGAATCAGGTTGAACGGCGTTTGCGTCGCCCGCCGGAACCGGCTGAACCCCGCCGCTTCGAACACCGCCCGCAACCGCCCCTCCCCGGCCTGCGCGCCCAGCCCCAAGCCCACTTCCTGCGACAACGAATTCGGCGTGCAGATAAATGTCGACGCGGCATAAAACAACCGCCCGACCGGGTTCAGGTTGCCGTCCAGCGAATCCTCGGCATAAGGCTCTACCAGCATCACCGTACCGTCAGGCTTCAATGCACGGTAGGCATGCCTGGCGGCCCCCACCGGGTCGCCCATGTCGTGCAGGCAGTCGAAAAAGCACACCAGGTCATGGTCATGCCCCGGGTAATCCTTGGCACTTGCCTGCTGGAAATTCACCCGCTCCGACAGCCCCGCTTCGCGCGCCCGTTCGTTGGCGGTGGTGATAGAGGGACCGTGGTAGTCATAACCTACAAAAGTCGACGCCGGAAATGCCTGGGCCATGACCAGCGTGGAGGCGCCGTGCCCACACCCCACATCCGCCACCTTGGCGCCCGCCTGCAGTTTGGCCACCACACCCTCCAGCGCCGGCAGCCACTCAGCCACCAGGAACGTCCGATAACCCGGCCGGAAGAACCGTTCGGTACCGCTGAACATGCACGGGTGGTGGTCGCCCCAGGCCAGCCCGCCATCGCCGCGCATGGCCGCGACCAGCTTGTCCTTGTCATGGAACAATGCCGCGATCACTGCAGCACCACCCGCCATGTAAGCCGGGGAGTCCTCCAGCGCCAAAGCCATGGCCTGCTCTTCGGGCAACACAAAAAGGCCCTTGTCGTGCGTCATGTAGCCCGATGCCGCCTGGGCGTTCAGCCATTCGCGCACCAACCGAGGGTGGCAGCCGGTTTTGGCCGCCAGCGCCTCGGGCGTGGTCGGCTGGCTGTCGGCCAGGGCCCGGTACAGGCCCAGCTCGTCACCCAGGATGACATTTGCCAGCGTCGCTGCGGCGCCCATGTCGCCCACCAGCTTGCCCATGAAATCATGAAGCCTTGCCTCGTCCATGACCTGCCCTCCTCTGCAAGAAGGCCATCGCCAGCGAGGGACATCCGCTCCGGGGAGGCGGTGGTCGGGGTTATTGGATGGGCCTGCCATAACGCTCGCAAAACAGACCCTGTGTAAGTCTAGTTGGCTTGCTCAGCGCCTTGGGCCTGCTCAGTAAGCTTTTCCAGTAGCGCTTTGGCCAGCAGCTTGTCCGAAAATGGGTTTTGCCCCGTGATCAGTTCGCGGTCCACTACCACATTGGGCTGCCAGGCCTTGGCGTAAGCCATATCGCCACCGGCCGTCGCCATGGCCTTGGCCGGGTAGAACAACAGCCGCTGGCCCTTGAGCGAACCTTCGAACACTTGCTCTTCCGGGTCGGAGAAAATAGTCATCCTGTACCCCTTGTACAACCAGTCGGTGGCGGCCGGTGTTTCACCACGAGCCAACATCCGTTGATAGCTTCCCGGGTCCCGCTGCGCCGAGAGCAAGGCGATGGGGCCATGACAAATAGCGGCCGTAGGCTTGCCAGCCTCATGAAAATGCCGCAGCAAGGCACCGACGTCCGGGTTGTTGGCCAGGTCGATCAAGGGGGCGTGGCCGCCGGGAATGAACAAACCGGCGTACCGCCCCATGTCACTGGCGAGCACCTCTTTCACCGACAAGGTATCGCCAATGTCCGCCAAGCCTTGGACCACCTTCTCGATCCTCCGCATTTCGCTCGCATCACCCGCAAAGTACTGAGGATCGATCGAAAGTGGGTCAACGCTCGGGGCGTTACCCTTGGGTGTCACCAGCACCACCGTGTAACCGGCCTGGAGCAACTGGTCGGCAGGCACGCCGAACTCATTGAGGTAATAGCCGGTGGCATAGGGCTTGCCGTCCTGTAGCGCCAGTTGGTTCTCGCTGGAGAGCAGCACAAGAACTTCACCCTTGGACGAGGCATGGGCGCCACTGGTCAGTAAGGCGGTGGCAATAGTGAGGGCAAGCGAGGACAACCTGGTCATGCATCAATCTCCTGATCTAAGCGCCGTCTTACATTGGCGGGATGGGCACATCCTAACGACCAGGCTAGAATTCGATAATTCGAATGCTCGCATACCTGTGATCCATAAAATGAATATCACCCGCAAGGATCTCAATCTGCTGCACCTGTTTCATGTGCTTTATCAAGAGCGCAACCTCACCCTCGCCGCGCAGCGCATGGCCCTGAGCCAGCCTGCACTCAGTCACAAGCTCAACAAGCTGCGCCATCAGTTCGGTGATCCATTGTTCGTACGCGCCCCGAGGGGCTTGACGCCCACGCCACGCGCTCACGAATTGGCTGCCGAAGTCGAGCGCTTGATCATGGGCCTGGAAAGTTTCTACGAACGCTGCGAAGGGCAGGATTTTCTTTTACGCCCTGCCCGCCTGCACCTGTACAGCACTGATTATGTAGAGCAGACGCTATTACCTGGGCTGCTCCCGATCCTGCGTAACCAGGCGCCAAACTTGACACTGGTCACCCATAACACCCGTGGCCAGCTCCCGCGGGAAGCCTTGGAGAAAGGTACTTGCGACCTTGCCGTCGCCGGATTCTTCACTGACCTGGCGGATAGCTTCCACCAGCAGCGCCTGCTCAGCGATGACTTCGTAGTACTGGCCTCTCGCAGTCATCCTCGCCTTGGAAATGGCCTGGACCTCAACACCTTCCTGGCATGCGACCACCTGCTCACCACCCTCACCGGCGACCTTGATGGTTTGGTCGACCGCGCCTTGCGCGCCCAAGGAAAGCACAGGCGAGTAGTGGCAGGCCTGTCGAGTTTCATAGCCCCCATGCGCATGATACAAGGCACAGACCTTCTGCTTACCTGCCTGCGCTCGCTGGCTATTGAAGCAGTCAAACGTGATGACGACCTGCTCATGTACCCACTTCCGCTGGTACTGCCTGCAATCGAGGTAATGCAGATCTGGCACGAACGCACCCATGCCGATCCCTTGCGCCAGTGGTTCCGCCAGCAACTATGGGCAGTCGCGCAGGAAGTAGCAGCCCGTTCAGGTAACAAAATCTAAATACCACTGTGACATTTTTCGTCAGCGTTCTTGCCAAGGAGCTGTCAGATGAAAGTCACGGTTTTCGGTACTGGCTATGTCGGCCTCACCCAGGCAGCGTGCCTGGCCCATGTGGGACATTCGGTGTTGTGCATGGACGTCGACGCCGAGCGTGTCGCCACACTCAATAGAGGCCATTGCCCTATCTTCGAGCCAGGCCTTGCACCGATGCTGGAAAAAAACCTGGCCTGCGGACGCCTGCGCTTCACCACCGATACCGACGAAGCCACCAATTTCGCCACGGTGCTGTTTATCGCGGTCGGAACCCCTGCACAGGCCGACGGCAGTGCTGACCTGAAACAGGTTTTCACCGTGGTCGACAACATTCTCAAACATGCCGAAGGTGCCAAGTTAATCGTCAACAAATCTACCGCGCCAGTTGGCACCGTGCACCGTATAAAGGAGCGTATTGCACAGGCTGTGGCCGACACCAACCGCTTTCAGGTAATCAGTAATCCCGAATTCCTCAAGGAAGGCTCGGCCGTGGACGATTGCATGCGCCCGGAGCGCATCATTATCGGTGGCGCCACGCCAGCCGAGGTAGAGTTGCTGCGCGAGCTATACCTGCCGTTCAACCGAAATCGCGAAAAATTCATGGTCATGGATGCGCGTAGCGCCGAGCTCAGTAAATACGCAGCCAACTGCATGCTGGCCACCAAGATCTCCTTCATGAACGAAATCGCCAATCTGGCCGAGCATTTAGGTGCCGACATCGAAATGGTACGTCGCGGGATCGGCTCAGACTCGCGCATTGGCTACGACTTCATCTACGCCGGCTGCGGTTTCGGCGGTTCGTGCTTCCCCAAGGATCTGCAAGCCCTGCGCCGCAGCGCCGAAGCCGAAGGCTTCGAGCCGCAGCTGCTGCGCGCGGTAGAGTCGATCAACGAACAGCAAAAAGGCCAGCTGTTCAACAAGATCCAGCGTCACTACTCACGCGGACTGCGTGGCAAGGTCTTTGCGTTGTGGGGACTGTCGTTCAAGCCCAATACCAACGACATTCGCGAAGCCTCCAGCCGGGTGGTACTTGAGGCGCTGTGGGCTGCCGGGGCACGAGTACAGGCGCACGACCCTCAGGCGATGCCGGAAATTCTGCGGCATTACGGCCCACGCGCCGACCTGCAGCTTGTGCCTTCCAAGGAAGCTGCCCTGCAAGGCGCTGATGCCTTGGTGATCGTGACGGAATGGCAAGACTACCGTGTGCTCAACCTGGAGACGGTGCCCCAATTGCTTGCAGACCGAGTGGTATTCGATGGCCGCAACCTTTACGAGCCTGACCACATGGCCTCTGCAGGCCTGACATACTACGGTATTGGACGTGGCCAAGTGCCGCCAGCCAGCCAGCAGTGAACCTTGGCCGGCCGCTTTCAAGCAGCCGGCCATAGCCACTTACGGTGCAGCATTACTGCCTGGCGGATTGAGCTGCAGCACCTCATTGGTGTATGCCCATTCCTTCTGTACCTGGTCCGGGTGGTCATTGAGGCGAATGCCATAGGACGGGATGATCTGCTTGATCTTGGCCTGCCATTCCGGCGTTGCCACCTTGTCCTTGAACACCTTGTTCAGCACATCGAGCATGATGGGTGGTGCGGTCGAGGCACCCGGCGAAGCCCCCAGCAAGCCGGCGATACTGCCGTCCTTGGATGTCACCACCTCGGTACCGAGCTTGAGCACGCCACCCAATGCTTCGTCCTTCTTGATGATCTGCACCCGCTGGCCGGCCTGCCACAGCCGCCAGTCTTCCTTCTTCGCCCCGGGGAAGTAGGTGCGCAGCGCTTCGAAGCGGTCATTGTCGGATTGCAGCACCTGGCCGATCAGGTACTGCACCAGGTCAAACTCGCGTACGCCCACCCGCACCATCGGCCAGGCGTTGTGCACACTGGTACTGGCAAGCAGGTCAAGCAGCGAGCCCTGTTTGAGGAACTTGGTCGAGAACGTGGCGAACGGCCCGAACAGAATCATCCGCTTGCCATCGAGCACCCGGGTGTCCAGGTGCGGCACCGACATCGGCGGTGCACCGGTCGCGGCAATGCCATAGGCCTTGGCCATGTGGCGCTGGGCGATGGCCGGGTTGTCGGTGACCAGGAACGAGCCGCCGACCGGGAAGCCGGCATAGTCCTTGGCTTCGTCGATACCCGACTTCTGCAGCAGCGGTAACGCCGCACCACCGGCACCAATGAACAGGAACCTGGCGTCAGTGGCCGCCTTGCTGCCGTCTTTCAGGTTCTTGTATTCGACATGCCAGGAGCCATCACCGTTGCGGGTAATGTCCTGCACCTCGGTGGACAGTTTGAGGTCGAAGTTGGGCCGAGTCTGCAGGTAACCCACGTACTGCCGGGTGATCTCGCCAAAATTCACATCGGTGCCGATTGGCGTCCAGGTCACGGCCAGTTTCTGGTTGGGATCGCGCCCTTCCATCATCAACGGCACCCACTTGCGGATCTGCTCGTGGTCTTCGGAGTACTGCATGGGCTTGAACAACGGGCTGGCCTGCAGCGCCTCATAGCGCTTTTTCAGGAAGCGGATGTTGTCGTCCCCCCACACGAAGCTCATGTGCGGCGTGGTATTGATGAAGGAATGCGGGTTCTTCAACACGCCCTGCTTCACCTGCCAGGCGAGGAACTGGCGGGTGACCTGGAACGACTCGTTGATCTCCACGGCTTTGCTGATGTCGATCTTGCCGTCTTTTTCCGGCGTGTAGTTGAGTTCGGCCAAGGCCGAGTGGCCGGTGCCGGCGTTGTTCCAGCCGTTGGAACTTTCTTCGGCCACCTTGTCCAGGCGCTCGACCATCTCCATCGACCAGCCTGGCTCCAGCTCGTTGAGCCAAACGGCCAGCGTGGAACTCATGATGCCGCCGCCCACCAGCATCACGTCCACCTTTCTGGTTTCCGCTGCCTGGGCATTGAGCATGCTCAATGCCAGCGCCAGCCCGGCCAGCGCCAGTTCCGGCTTGATGGTGATCTTCATAACCTCTCCCGTGCCTCGTTGCTGTCCGTTAGTCCGGCACAAGCTTAGCTGATGGATTTACTCGGGTATGTTCAAGGCGGAGCTTCGTGCCCCTTGCAATTCATGAATTCTCAAAATACTGTATGAATATTCAGTATCGCGAGTCAGTCACATGCAGCTCATCGCCAAACTCGGCATCCTCGCCGACGCCGCCAAGTACGACGCCTCCTGCGCCAGCAGCGGCGCGCCCAAGCGTAATTCACGCGGCGGTGATGGCCTGGGCGCCACCAACGGCATGGGCATCTGCCACAGCTACACCCCCGACGGCCGCTGCGTCTCGCTGCTCAAGGTGCTATTGACCAACTTCTGCCTGTACGACTGCCAGTACTGCGTCAACCGCCGCTCCAGCAACGTACCTCGCGCGCGCTTTTCCCCCGAAGAGGTGGTCCGCCTGACGCTGGACTTCTACCGGCGGAACTGCATCAGCGGCCTGTTCCTTAGCTCCGGCATCATCCGCTCGGCGGACTACACCATGGAGCAGTTGATCCGCGTAGCCCGGTTGCTGCGCGAAGAACACAACTTCCGCGGTTACATTCACCTCAAGACCATCCCGGATGCCGACCCCCTGCTGATCGAAGAAGCCGGCCGCCTGGCCGACCGACTCAGCGTCAACATCGAGCTGCCCACCGACGCCAGCCTCAAGCGCCTGGCACCGGAAAAACAGGCGCATACCATCCGCCAGGCAATGGGCGTGATTCACCTGGGCCAGCAAGCGGTGGCCAACGAACCCAAGGCCCCGCGCTTCACCCCTGCCGGCCAAAGCACCCAAGTGATCGTCGGTGCCGACAGCACCGACGACAGCACCCTGCTGCGCAATGCCGAGTCGCTGTATCAAGGCTATGGCCTCAAACGCGTGTATTACTCTGCGTTCAGCCCGATCCCAGACAGCCCGGGCAGCGTACCCTTGGCTGCCCCGCCGCTACTGCGCGAGCACCGCCTGTACCAGGCCGACTTCCTGCTGCGTGGCTACGGCTACAAGGCGGGTGAACTGCTGGGCCAGAGCGGCAACCTGGCGCTGGACATCGACCCAAAGCTGGCCTGGGCGCTGGCCAACCGGGAGGTATTCCCGCTGGACGTGAACCGCGCCGAGCCCGCGCTGCTGGCGCGTATTCCCGGCATTGGCCTGCGTAGCGTGCAACGCCTGGTCGCACTGCGCCGAGAGCGGCGCATTCGCTATGACGACCTCATTCAGCTGCGCTGCGTGCTGGACAAGGCACGGCCGTTCATCGTCACCAGCGATTATCGCCCGGCCCAGGCCGAGCTGCGCAGCGGCCTGCTAAGGGCGCGTTTGCGTGAGCCGCAGGCGCCCGTGCAGATGGGGTTGTGGGGATGATCGCGCTCGATTGTGATGACCAGTTCGCCACTTGGCGGGATCAGGCCCGGGTGTTGCTGGGGCATGGCATCGACCCCGCCGAGGTCACCTGGTCGCAAGGCCCGATGGCCGACCTGCTGGCAGCACCGGCAGCGCCCCCGGAAGGCCCAGGCCCCTTTCGTGCCAAAGTCCCGGCCGTGCTGCTGAGCCAGTTGGAGCAGGCTGCCCGTTATCGTGGCGAACAGCGCTGGAACCTGCTGTATGAAGTGCTCTGGCGTGTTGCCCATGGCGACCGCACGGCGATGCTGGCAGGTGACCGATTGGGCAGTGAGTTGCAACGGCGCATCAAGCAAGTCACCCGGGAGGCGCATCACCTGCATGCCTTTGTGCGCTTCGTACCGCTGCCAGAGGCGTTGGCCGATCGCCTGCAACTTGATCTGGTGGCTTATCACGAACCGGCGCATGACGTTCTGGAAAGTGCCAGCCCCCATTTTGCCGACCGTCTGGGGCGTTTACGCTGGTTGATCGCCACCCCACAGGATGGCATTCGCTTTGACGGCCAGCAGTTCGATTACCAACGCCATTGCCCTGAGGATTGGCAGCAATGGGCACGCAATGCCGACGACCCTGGCGCCGAACTGTGGCGCACCTATTACCGCCATACCTTCAACCCTGCCCGCCTCAACCCGGATGCCTTGCGCCTGCACATGCCCGGGCGTTTCTGGCGGCATTTGCCGGAAGGCATGCTGATACCGCAGCTTGAAGGCCTTGCTCGCCAAGGCAAGCAACGGGACGGCCAAGCCCTTGAAGTGGCCTCCCAGGCCGGCAAACAGATCAGTAAACCCACACAGTCCTACAGCAACCACCCGACATCGCCCTCATCCAGCACACCGCCATGATCCGTTCGGTCGCCTTTGCGCGCCACCGCCGCGCCTTCGATCAGGAAATGCTCTGCCCCACTCTCAATAACCGCACCACACGTGGTGCGGTCACCTACCCTCGCAACTGCCCTGCCGTTGAAGGTATAGGTGGCACTGCCGCTCTCTACCTGATTGACGCCATGCAGCGGGCATTCATGTCGGTGGCCTACAAGTACAACCGGGTTCATTGGGTTTCTCCTTCAGACGGTGCTGTACGGGATTCACGGTCAATGTCTGCTGGCCACACAACCTTTGGGGCCAGGCAATGCATGTGGCTGAGGCCGTCGTCGTCGTTCCAGTCGCGGGGTGGGTGCACGAATTTTGGCAAGGCTTCGGGGCCTTGTTGCATGAACAGACGGGCGATGGCCCAGTAGGCTTCACCTTGGTGCAGGGTATGCGTGAAGAAGACACGATCAATGACTTCGCCGGTTTCGGGACTACGGACTGACAGCATGACGTTTTCAATCAGGCCGCCGTGGCCGGGGGCGTAGACGCGGTAGACCTCCGCGGTTACGTCGTCCCAGTTGTAGGCGACCGGTTTGACGCCCCAGTGTTTTCGGCTGAACAGGTAGACGTAATGGAATCTGTATTGATAGAAATATATCTTTCGTCGCTGGCGATTGAAACGGATTGGCTCATCTCTTGGGAGCATTAGGTCAATTTTTACATGGCACGCAACAGCCCACATAGCGAATGGTGGCAGGAGCAACAGAACAAGACCCATAAACCAATCACGCGACCAGCTAAAATTCAGTAAGAGCGAATACAGATATATAGCCGCACCAAAAGACAGGACCAAAGTCGCCCCTCCTACCAGCGCTGCCACACCACGCAAACTGACCGTAGACCGAGGCAATTCTAGATACACGTCATTAAAATAATTTGGCGCTGGCTTTATATCCTCCACACTGAAACGTGACACTTCCTGAGAACTGACACCTGGCAGGTCATAACTCCAAAATAAAGCTCGCTTCCAAAGAGGTCCAGTTCTGACTTTCATTCATTAACTTCCCTGACACAAGCTTCAGCATAAGCATTCACCAGCGATCTATCGGGCCAGTACATTACTAGCAGCGTCGCAGCACAAATTGTGTGTGGTCCGATAGTCGCCAGCAACTCTACAGATCCAGTTATTTCCAGCCAGGATATTGTCGCCCCCTCTAAGCTTGGCGACTTACGTTTTCTACCCACTGAAACTTTACGTCTATAGTCGGGCAATTTTGGCTGAGAAAAACCAGGGAATTTTACCGCTTTAGTGAGAGCCTCGATCGGGAGGGCTTGATATTCATCTACAAACACAGTCTCCCCGCCAATGAAATCGGGGAATTCACCATCACCACTCCGATGCACTATGAGGGTCACACGAAGAGCCGAGCGTTCATCACTATAGCCAGGCAATACGACTTTAAACTTGAGTTTATGCTCCAACTCCAAGCTGACCAACCCTCCTATTTTGGGGCCGGACTGATCACTTAACAGCCTGGATTCGAAATTGACCGCCGTGCAAACACCTAACGCAGCTGCGTTAAGCTCTGCAAACGCAATATCCGCATATTCAGGACTCCCCCAATATACAACCGGCTTTTCGTCAGCCTTTCCAAAGCAACAGCGTCGAGCCCAACGCACCAAAGCTGTAGGCTCATTTCCTTCAGCCCATTTGCTTACTGCGTACGCCGTGAGCGCCAGTATCACTGCGACACCTAAAGGCCCTATTATTAGGGGCTTGAACACTGCATACACGAACGCCCCGGTTGAAACGGTATACGCAAAACCCGCGCCAACATAAGCTGCTCCCGCCTTATTGTCTCCTGCTGCCAACGCGCGCTTTGCTGCGACAAATGCCTGTACCGCATCAAACATACCGGCCATTGCACTAATCATGGCACCGATTTTTATAAACGAGACGCCTGCCCCCGTCGCACCCTTAGCCCAAGACGTTCCCATGTGGCCAGCACTTGATCTAATCACAAGCCCAACTAGTTCAATTTGCCCTCCCAACAATCCCAATTGCGACCCTTGCAGCGCCAGCTTGGCCTCATGTGCCTTGGGCCCAATCTCGGTTTCTGCTTTATCCTGGTTTCTGCTCAGGCTGTCGTGTTGCAAATACAACCCGCCTATCGCCAACAGCAACTCCCAGCTACCTGCCACACCCCGCAAGCCGCTAAAGCCAGTTCGCACCAACTGCGCCGCCTGCTGCGAAGTAATGCGCACTTCCTCCAACACCTTGCGCGCATTCGCCTCCAGCGTCCCCGCCGCCACCGAG